>MDTD01102505.1_pt1 | contig 112826 bp, 103 predicted proteins | sample 811221 | NCBI WGS metagenome assembly MDTD01 (sample SAMN05326646, study PRJNA326480) | marine metagenome | isolation source: seawater | place: Pacific Ocean: South West | collected 2011 | reverse complement strand
TATTCTTTTTCGGGCAGTGCGTTAGCCACAGCAAAAAACACTAATTTCCAAAATCACCACCAAATTCTTTTTTCAAACAATTACGTATAACTCGTTTTACCCAACAAATATATAAAAAATATCCGAAATAGTAACGGGATATCCGTATAAAACCATTAAAATTTAAAACATCAAACTACTGCGTTGCCGTTATTAACTTTTCAGATAGACTTTCTTCTTATCATTTATTCCAAATTCCGGTTGCTGTGCCACGCAATATCTTATACACTTGCACCGGTTGAAACAATAATCGTAACGAAATACAAACAATGGTTGCCAGTATCACTCCTCCACTACCCATGCCTAAATTTTCACTAAAATAAAACGAAAGAGGAATGTTTATAATTGCCACGATTAGCGATTGATACATACTTAACCGGATTTTGTTTACCCCATTTAAAAAATTAGAAAAAATCATTATAAATGTGGACATTAAAACCCAAATAGCAATAAGTACATTAAGCAACGACGAAATATTTACCGAATCCCCCACCCAAATCTTATAAAAATACGGCGCCACATATATCATCATCAAAACACCAACAAAAGTTACTATCCATAAAATAAAGTATTTTTTAAAAACATTTTTTATCCATTTTATATCTTTTTGAATATATGCTTCGGTAAATGCCGACCATAGCGGCGTAGTTATAATGGTATAAAACACAATAACAATATTAAAATATTTAAACGCCACCTGATAATTGGTTACTTCTTGCGGACCGGAAATATTGGTTATTATCAAATTGTCGGTAGCATAAACAATAAGTGCTGCACTTTGCGTGATGAAAAAAAGGATACTTAAGTTAAATAATTCTTTCATTTTAGAAAAATCTACAAACGATAGCGAAGGCGAATATTGCCTTAATTTTTTTGAATACATGACAAATGATGCAGTCAATGGAACTAAAAGATTGACAAGCGATACAATTACTGCAAAAATGATGAGATTTCCTTTGAATTTTCCATACAATACAAAAACCGCAAGTAAAGCCAAAGCCGAACCAATAGTATTTAATAAATTATTGTAGGCAGGTTGTTGAATGGCTAAAAATACGCTGTTGATTAATTTCACTACAAATTGCAAACTAAAAACACCCAACACTATCATTACCAATGCTTTTAGCTCATCGGAATAGTTTTCGCTTACATTAAACAAATGAGGTAAATCGATAAAATGAATAACCGCAAGCGAAAGTAAAAAGATAACAACTGAGAGAAGAAAAACCATCACATAAGATGTGCTTACATACGTTTTTGCCAAATGATTTTTCTTTAATGTAATGGCTTCTACCAATTTATTGCGTAAACCGTTGCCCAAGCCAAAATCAAAAATGTTAATCCATGCAATTACAGATGATACCGTGAGCCAAATACCGTATTTTTCGGTGCCCAAAAATTTTATTGCCAACGGAACAAATAAAAAACTGATAACAACACTGATACCCTTTAAGAAAAAAACCGCCAAAATGTTTTTCTTGGCTTTAACACTGCGTTGATGTCCCGAAAAAAGTGTAGAAAAAAAATTCACTTTTCAATTTTTATGCTGATTTTCTCTTGAAAAATCGCTGATACCATTTCAATTCTTTATCCTCATCGTAATAGCCATAACCATATCCGTAACCATAACCGTAGCCGTAACCATAGCCATAGCCCGAATTTTGAATCTTCACGGCATTAAACAAAATGGCAATATGTTCAATGTTGTTTTGTTTTTTGATGGTTTTCAGATGCTTTAAATGTTCTTTTTTGGTTACGCCTTGTCGAACAACATAAATCATCAAATCGGCATATTTATTTAAAATTAAACCATCGGTTACCAAACCAATAGGAGGCGAATCGATTATAATCGTATCATATCGTTCTTTCAATTCGTTGATTAAACTGCCCATTTTATCTTTCATCATCAACTCCGAAGGATTTGGCGGAATAGGTCCGGATGGAATAACATCGAAATTCTCCACTTCGGTATGTTGAATTACTTCATCTGCCGTAACATCCGGGCGACTTAAATAGGTACTCATCCCCTTATCATTGGTCAGTCCAAGTTCTTTAATCATCTTTGGCTTACGCAAATCCATTCCCAGCAAAATGGTTTTTTCCCCACTTTGTGCAATTATACCCGATAAATTTACAGAAGTAAAAGTTTTTCCTTCTCCGCTCACCGACGAAGTAACCAGAATTACCCTTTTCTTTTTATCGCCCAAAAAATATTGCAAATTAGTCCGCACCGTTCTAAACGATTCAGAAATCAACGATTTTGGCTTACGCATCACAACCATCGGGTCGGTATATTTACTCATCCCAATAATACCTAACAAAGGAATATTGCCGGTACATTTTTCAATTTCTTTAACATCGTAAACCGTATCGCGCAATTGTTCTTTTAAAAATATTCCAATAGTTGGCAACAATAAGCCGATTAAAAATGCCAGCGTATAACTTTTTGACGGTACAGGTCGCACAGGATAAGGTGTTGAGCGAGCTTCGTCAATTATCCGGTTATCAGAAATGGATGCCGCCAATGCAATGGAATTTTCGGCTTGTTTCTCGAGCAAATAAAGATACAACTGTTCTTTAATGCGATATTTACGTTCAATGGCTATCAGTTCGCGTTCGGTTTTGGGTATGGTTTTGAGTTGTCGCTCAACATTAGCCAGCTCTACCCTTTTGTTAGCGATGGATTTTTCCAAACCCTCTTTAATTGTTTTAATATTTTCGGATAATGCACTTTTCAGATACGCCAATTGTTTGTTTATTTCCGCCAATTTGGGATGCGAAGAAGATTGATTTTCATATGCCAGTTTTTCTTGCTCCAATTCGGTAATATCCCGAATCAACTTAATTAACAACGGGTCTTCAATATCTATTGACGAGGGCGCCAAATTATCCAAGTCTTTATGCGTTTCGATATAATTTTCAAGAAACTGCACATAACTCAACTTTAACTCCAATGCCGAGAGTTCATCATCGGTTTGTTTTAGGTTTGAAAGCACCATTTCCGACTCTGCACTCACATCGGTAATTCCTTTTTGCGATTTATACGCTTGGCGTTTCAACTCAATATCTTCCAACTCTTTACTGATGGTTGTCAATTGCTTATCTATAAACAGTGCTGTAGAATTTGCTGTTCTGTTTTTTTCATTTTTATCATTTTCAAGATACACATTGATGAGTGTATTTAAAAAATCGATGCCTCTTTGCGGAATTTGGTCTTCAACAGCCAATTCCAAAATAGATGAATTTTTGCCTTGTTGGGCAATTTGTAATCGGGCACGGTAAAAATCTACATTTCGGTTAAAAGGAACGAATTTCACCAAATAATTCTTCTTGTCGTAGTTAGGATTATTAAACAGCTCATTATTAAAATGCGGACGTTTTTCCACTCTAAAAACAGCAAAAGGCAAATGAATGGTTTCGCCAATGGTGTAAACTTGTTCGTAAACCAATTCGGTTTGTTTATCTTCATAGCTGAGCTTAAATTTATCACTATTAATAAACTCAATATTCAGCGGTGTTTGGTATGCCAAAAACTGCAATGAATCATATACAATTTTAAATGGCGATTGAGCATAAACCTGACTTTTTTTCACATCCCCTTTCAGGTAATACAATACATCCAGCTCGAGTTTTTTTATGGTTTGTCCTATAATTTTTCGGGAGCGGATAATTTCTATTTCATTATCAATATTTTTAGATTCGGAGTAAACATCCAAATCTTTTAACAATTCTTGCGTTCCGGCACTTCCTTTATCTCCTTGTATCAACACCTTTGCATAAACTCTGTATGTAGGATTTACGTACCAATTATAAAAATAGGCAGCGCTTAAAGTGAGTGTCAATGAAATAAGATAAATATACCAGTAACGTAAAAAATTACCGACAATTTTTTTCAGGTTAATGTCGTTTTCGTTTTCAATAATATCGTTATCCGCATCTTGCATAAAACAAAAATAACATTTTCCGACGGTAAATGCGTTTTATTGCCTGTTGAAATTCATTTTCCCAAGTGTAAAATAATACCCCTTTCAATAGTAAAAGGGGCATTATTGTTCTTTTTCGCCGGAATGATACTTGCTATGCCTTGGCACTCAAGGCTGCCATTTGTTCTTGCAAAACTTTAATTTTTGCTTCGGCATCAGCCAGTTTTTTGCGCTCGTTAGCCACTACTTGCTCAGGCGCATTATTGACAAAACGTTCGTTGGACAACTTCTTCTCTACACTCTTTTTAAATCCTTGCACATATTTCAATTCTTCTTCGAGCTTTTTCAGTTCTTCTTCTATATTGATTTTATCGCCCAACGGCACAAAATACTCATTGGATTTTACCCGGAAACTGAAGGCGTTTTCAGGTGCTGTACCGGTTTTTTCCAATTTCTCGATATTGCCTAATTTTTTCACAACGGTTAAAAAATCAGGCGAAAAAGTTTCGTTTTCTTTAATAAACAAATCTACTTTTTCTTTATTTGGAATTTGCTTGTCTTTTCTTATGGTACGAATGCCCGAAACAATCTCTTTGGCAAATTCAAAGGCATTGAGCACATCGGCATTGGCGCTATCCGACTTTGGCCAAGGCAAAAACATAATGGTTTCGTTTTCTTTTCGCTCGGTTAAATGTTGCCATATTTCTTCGGTTAAAAACGGCATAAACGGATGCAACAAGCCCAATAATTTTTCGAACAAACGATTGGTTTGCGCAAAAGTTTCGGCATCAATTGCTTCGCCAAACGGTGGCTTCACAATTTCTAAATACCACGAACAGAAGTCATCCCAAATTAAACGATAGGTTATCATTAAAGCATCCGAAATGCGGAATTTTGCATACGCATCATTCAATTCATTAACCTTTTGTTTGATGTTTTCTTCCATCCACAAAACAGCATCTTTGGCATAACCGGGCTGCTTTTTCTCTTCTACTTGCCAACTTCTTGTCAATCGGAACGCATTCCAAATTTTATTGGCAAAATTTCGTCCCTGTTCACATAAACTTTCATCAAACAACAAGTCATTTCCTGCCGGCGAACTCAATAACATTCCCACGCGCACACCATCGGCTCCGTATTTTTTCATTAAATCAATCGGGTCGGGTGAGTTACCTAATGATTTGGACATTTTTCGTCCTTGCTTATCGCGAACAATACCAGTGTAATAAACATTTTCGAATGGTTTTTCGCCTCGGTACTCATACCCTGCCATAATCATACGTGCTACCCAAAAGAACATAATTTCGGGTGCGGTAACCAAGTCGTTAGTCGGATAATAATATTCAATATCTTTATTGTGTGGGTCTTTAAATCCATCGAAAACCGAAATAGGCCACAACCACGAAGAGAACCAAGTATCAAGCACGTCTTCATCTTGTTTAACTTGCTCAGGATTAACCGGTTTCCCCAATTTATTCTCGATTAACTTTAACGCTTCTTCTTTGGTTTTGGCAACTACAAAATCATTGGCTCCCTCGCCATAATACCAAGCCGGGATTTGTTGCCCCCACCACAACTGACGAGAAATACACCAATCTTTGATGTTCTCCATCCAGTGCTTATAACTGTTTTTGAATTTTGACGGATAAAATTTAATATTGTCATTCATTACATTTTCCAAGGCGGGCTTGGCCAATTTATCCATTTTACAGAACCATTGCAAAGATAATTTCGGTTCTATTACCGCATCGGTTCTTTCAGAAAAGCCAACGTTATTGGTTATGGTTTCTACTTTTTTCAAAAAACCTTTTTCTTTCAGTTCTTCGGCAATCTTTTCACGAACAGTAAAACGGTCTTCGCCAACGTAAAGTTGTGCGGCTTCACTTAATGTTCCGTCATCGTTTAAAATATCAATGCTTGGCAAATTATGTTTGATTCCCAATTCGTAATCGTTCAAATCGTGAGCAGGCGTAACCTTAAGGCATCCTGTACCAAATTCCATATCCACATATTCGTCAAAAATTATGGGAACCTCTCTATTGATTAGCGGCACAAGTGCTTTTTTGCCTTTTAAATGTTTATAGCGTTCGTCGTTGGGGTTTATGCAAATGGCAGTATCGCCCAAAATAGTTTCGGGACGTGTGGTGGCAATGGTTACTTTCTCGTCACTGCCCACAATCGGATATTCGATATAATATAATTTTGACTGAACTTCTTTGTAAATTACTTCTTCATCGGATAAAGCGGTTTGTGCCGCAGGGTCCCAGTTTATCATTCTTACTCCGCGGTAAATATATCCTTTATTGTATAAATCGATAAAAACAGTAATAACAGCATCATACAAATCCGGCTCAAGCGTAAAACGAGTACGGTCCCAATCGCAAGAAGCGCCGAGTTTTTTTAATTGTTCCAAAATGATTCCGCCATGTTTTTCGGTCCATTCCCAAGCGTGTTTTAAAAATTCTTCGCGGGTAAGTTGCGATTTTTCAATGCCTTCGCTTTTTAGTTTGGCAACCACTTTTGCCTCTGTGGCAATTGAAGCATGATCGGTTCCGGGTACCCAACAAGCATTTTTACCTTCCATTCGCGCTTTTCGCACCAATACATCTTGAATGGTGTTATTGAGCATATGCCCCATATGTAAAACACCTGTTACGTTTGGTGGTGGAATAACTACTGTATAGGGTTCTCTGTCGTCGGGTTCGCTGTGGAAATATTTGTTTTCGAGCCAAAATTTATACCATTTATCTTCTATGGATTCGGGATTATATTTTGCACTAATTTCAGACATATTGTACTATTTTTGGCAAAAGTACAATTTGCGTACAGAATAGTTTGATTTTTTAGCGTAATTTTTAGGACTTTTGTTATCATCTTTTTACAATTTTACCATGCGAATAGACATTATTACCGTTTTGCCCGAATTAATGGAAAGTTTTATGCAACATTCTATTGTAAAACGGGCGCAAGATAAAGGTTTAGCCGAAATTAAACTTCATTCGTTGCGCGATTATGCAAATGATAAGTATAAAACCATTGATGATTACCAATATGGTGGCGGTGCAGGAATGGTTATGATGATTGAGCCCATTGCAAAATGTATCAATCAATTAAAAAGTGAGCGTCAATACGATGAAATTATTTATATGACTCCGGATGGCGAACCTTTGGAACAAAAGACATTAAATATGCTTTCTACCTATAACAATATCATTATATTAGCCGGGCATTACAAAGGTGTTGACCAACGTGTGCGCGATATTTTTGTTACAAAAGAAATCTCCATTGGTGATTATGTCCTTTCGGGCGGCGAATTGCCTGCCGCAGTGTTATGCGACGGCATTGTTCGACTTATTCCCGGGGTGTTGGGGGATGAAACTTCTGCCCTAACCGACTCGTTTCAAGACGATTTGCTTGCTCCACCCGTTTATACTCGCCCCGAGGATTATCAAGGATATAAAGTGCCTGATGTTTTACTTTCGGGAAATCATAAAGCAATTGCAGAGTGGCGCCATCAACAAGCCGAAGAAAAAACCCGTAAATGGAAGTCTAAATTCAAAAAATAACTATGGAAAAGCATTTTTTTTACTCGGCAAGTCATTAAAGCATTCTTTTTCGAAAGATTATTTCAACAATAAATTTAAAAAAGAAAATCTGTCTTACTCCTACTCCAATATTGAGATTAACGCAATAGATGAATTTAAATCCATTGATTTACAAAAATACAACGGGTTTAATGTAACTATTCCTTATAAAGAACAAATTATACCTTTTTTAAACGATTTAAGTGCCGAAGCTAAAGAAATTGGCGCCGTGAATACGGTGAAAATATCGAACGGAAAACTCACCGGCTACAATACCGATGCTTACGGTTTTCATTTTTCATTAAAACCATTTTTAAAAAACATACATGAACGAGCACTTATTCTCGGTACCGGCGGTGCATCGAAAGCCGTAGCGTATGTATTTGAAAAACTGGGTATTAATGTATTATTCGTTTCACGAAAACCTACAACCGAAAATCAAATAGGTTATAACGATGTGAATGAATATGTGATGAAGTTTCATACCATTATAGTAAATACTACTCCTGTAGGTATGTATCCCAACAATGATGATTTGATAAATCTTCCTTACGAATGCTTAACGCCCGAACATATTGTTTATGACTTGATTTACAATCCTGAGGAAACACTTTTTTTGCAAATGGCAAAAAAAAACGGAGCAACTGCCATCAATGGATTACAAATGCTCCGCTTACAAGCCGAAAAAGCTTGGCAAATTTGGAATGAATGATTACATTTTAAAGGTAACTCCCAAATTCATATAACCGAAACTTGAATACCCTAATTCCATAAACGCTCCAAAACTTGGATTAAACATATATCGCCCTCCAACATAGGAACGTAAAAATGGCCATACATCACTACCTGAGGCTTTACTTTCATGTTTGATTATCACATTTTTATTCTCAGTGTACCAAATATCTTTAGAATTCCAACTACTGATTAACATACCGGTAGAAAAACCAACATAAACATCTATTTGCTCACCTAAATTCATCGAAGTAACATCTAATGATTCAAACATATTATCTAAATGTACTTCTGCTAAAACACCCAACATTGTATAACTGTAAGAGTCTTTGTATTCATTTAAATAACCCGTGTAAGACTGATAAGTGGATTTATATACTCTTGAAAAACGCCCGGCTGTTATACCTGCGCTGATAAACTCGTGAAAGCCTATTTGGTAATTAACATTTAATGCAGGAAATGCCACATAACTTGAATTTTTATAAAAACCATAATTGTATTTATATCCAAAACCATAAGTAAATGGTGAAAAACCAATATTTAACATATTATCACCTTCATTGTAACAAAATTGCGCTTGTACTTTTTCTGCATTAAAGATTGTTGTCAGCACCAATGCAATTATCAGAAATTTAGCTCTCATAATATTTATATTTTTTAATGTTGATGCAAACATAATACTATTACTTTTGCAAAGTAATGATAAATGTCGTAAAAAATGAAATTATTTTCTAACATTAACCAAATGAGCACATTAATTGACGAAGGAAAAACCATACTCTACCCAACAGATACTATTTGGGGATTAGGGTGTGATGCAACTCACGAAAAAGCTATTGACAAATTATATAAGATTAAAAATCGTCCGGATTCTAAAAGCATGATTATACTTGTGAACAGTGATGCAATGCTGCAACAATATGTTGAAGATGTTCCGCCATTGGCTTGGGATTTGATTGATTTAAGCGAAAAACCCACAACGATTATTTATCCTCAAGCAAAGAATTTACCAAAAAATTTAATCGCCGACGACGGCAGTATAGCCATTAGAATGGTTAAATCCGGATTTGTGTATCAATTGCTAAATAAACTGAAAAAACCCATTGTTTCAACTTCGGCAAATATAAGTGGTAACCCGGCGCCAAAAACTTTTGACGATATTGACGAAGAGATAAAAAATGCTGTGGACATTATTGTTTCGCCAGATATGGAAACCAGCCAATACCATAAAAGTTCAGCCATAATCAAGTTAGAGATGAACGGCGAAATAAAAATTATTCGAAAATAAAAATTAATTTGCCACTTCCGAGAGGAATTTAATGCGCATCAAGCGAATTTCTTCTTCAGAATAAGCATCTTCAAATTCCTCCAAAGCATCGTCTAAATCATCCGATTCTGCTTCCATAAAGTAATCATACAATTCTTCTTGGTATTCTTCATCCAATAATTCGTCGATTATGTAATCCAAATTGACTTTAGTTCCCGAATTGACAATATTTTCTATTTCATCCAGCACTTCGTCAACAGAAATTCCTTTGGCATCGGCAATATCTTCCAATTGCATTTTTCTGTCTATGCTTTGAATTATAAAAACCTTTAATGCCGATTTATTGGCTACGGATTTTACCACCAAATCATCGGGACGCTCAATATTGTTTTCTTCAACATATTTTTTTATTACTTCTATAAACGGCTGCGCAAATTTTTCGGCTTTTCCTTGCCCCACCCCAACAATATTGGTCATTTCCTCTAAAGTGATAGGATATCGGGTACACATATCTTCCAATGAAGGGTCCTGAAATATCACATAGGGCGGCAATCCTTTTTGTTTGGCTATTTTTTTACGCAAATCTTTCAAAATACCATACAATACTTCATCGGTAGCTCCGGATGATTTATGAGGCTGCACAATATCATCGTCATTTTCGGCCACGTCGTAGTTATGGGCTTGCACCAACTCTATTGAAAAAGGATTTTTTATAAACGCTCGACCTTTATCACTTAACTTCAGTACACCGTAATTTTCTATTTCTTTTACAATTAATCCTTGAATAATGCATTGACGAATAACCGAATCCCAATACTTCTCATCGTGTTCTTTTCCGCAACCAAACAATGGATGATTTTGGGAATTAAAGGATTTAATTTCGGCAATTTCTTTGCCGGCCATAAAGTTTGAAATAAATTTCGATTTATAAATTTCTTTCAATTCTTGCATTGCATTGAGCAACTTGGCAACATCTTCTTTTCCTTCAAATCTTTCTTTTGGATTGGCACAGTTGTCGCACATTCCTTTTTCTTGACATTCTACTTCATCGTATTCTTCACCAAAATAATACAACAATTGTTTACGTCGGCAAACCGCCGTTTCGGCATACGAAACCATTTCAAAAATCAACTGCATACCAATTTCTTGCTCGGCAACAGGTTTACCTTGCAAAAACTTCTCAAGCTTTTCAATATCTTTATACCGGTAAAAAGCCAAACAATACCCTTCTCCTCCATCGCGTCCGGCACGTCCGGTTTCTTGATAATAGCTTTCTAAACTTTTTGGGATATCATGATGGATGACAAACCGAACATCCGGCTTATCAATCCCCATTCCAAACGCTATTGTAGCCACTATCACATCAACATCTTCCATTAAAAACATATCTTGATGCTTGGCGCGCGTATTACCGTCCAATCCGGCATGATATGGCAATGCTTTGATACCGTTTACCTGTAACAACTCGGCAATTTCCTCCACTTTTTTACGACTCAAACAATACACAATTCCACTCTTTCCGGGATGTTTTTTTATAAACTTGATGATTTCGGCATTTACATTTTTTTTCGGCCTTACTTCATAATATAAATTATCTCGGTTGAATGATGCTTTAAATACTTCGGCATCATCCATTCCCAAGTTTTTTTGAATATCTTCTTGAACTTTTGGCGTAGCCGTGGCTGTTAGTGCTATAATCGGCACACGCTCAATTGCTTCAATAATTGATTTTAATTTTCTGTATTCAGGACGAAAATCATGCCCCCATTCCGAAATACAATGCGCTTCATCAATGGCAAAAAAAGAAAGTTTTACGCTTTTCAAAAAATCTATATTTTCTTCTTTGGTCAATGATTCGGGAGCTACATACAATAATTTCGTTACACCGTTGCGCACATCCTCTTTTACCCGGTTTATTTCGCCTTTATTTAATGATGAATTTAAAAAATGTGCCACTCCATCCTGATTCGAGAACCCTCTAATGGCATCTACTTGGTTTTTCATTAAAGCTATTAAAGGGGAAACTACTACTGCCGTTCCTTCACTCATTAATGCAGGTAATTGATAACACAACGACTTACCGCCACCAGTTGGCATAATTACAAATACATCCTTTCCAGATAATAAGGTAGATATTATCTTTTCTTGCTCTCCTTTAAAACTGTTAAAACCAAAATATTTCTTCAGGTTATCGGTTAAGGATAAAGTGTCTGTTTGCATGATTATTAAATGTGTACTGTTTTAATTTTAAAAATACCGGGTTAACATTTTTGTTACTTAAAATTAAGACTATTTTTGTATTGATTAGAATTTTTATAATGTAATTTTCAAAAATATTAGATGAGTGCAATAAATAATCAAATAAAAGACATCGCCGAAGGGGTTTTCATTAACGAATCGGACGCAATTAAAAATCTGATTCATTCGGTAAACGACGATTTCACCTCTGCTGTAAAACTAATTCTTGAATCGAAAGGACGCGTAATTGTTACAGGAATAGGGAAAAGTGCCATTATAGCGCAAAAAATTGTTGCCACACTAAATTCTACCGGAACACCGGCAATTTATATGCATGCAGCCGATGCCATCCATGGCGACTTGGGGTTGATTCAAAAAAATGATGTAGTAATATGTATTTCAAAAAGTGGAAATACGCCCGAAATAAAAGTATTGGTACCGTTTATCAAAAACTTTGGCAACCCCTTAATTGCACTTACATCCAATAAAAATTCTTTTTTAAGCCTTCAAGCAGATTATACCTTGCACACGCCGGTAGAAAAAGAAGCCTGCCCTAATAACCTTGCACCAACCACAAGCACTACAGCACAATTGGCTATGGGCGATGCTTTGGCCGTTTGTTTATTAAAGTTAAAATCTTTTACCAAAAAAGATTTCGCCAAGTACCATCCCGGTGGCAGCTTAGGAAAAAAACTTTATTTACGTGTTTTGGATATTTATCCGAACAATGAAAACCCTGCCGTAAAACCCAAAACACCATTCAAAGACGTTTTGATTGAAATATCTTCCAAACGATTGGGGGCAACCGTTGTATTAAACAATGATAAAATTGAAGGAATTATTACCGATGGCGATTTGCGACGTTTTTTACAATCGCACACCAATTTATCCGGTATTACCGCACAAGATTTAATGAATAAAAATCCAAAAACGATAATCGAAACCGAAATGGCTGTTAATGCCTATGAATTAATGAAAAAAAACAGCATCTCTCAACTGATTGTTACCGATGAAAATGAGAATTACAAAGGTATGATTCATATTCACGATTTAATGAAAGAAGGCATTATGTAGCCATCCAATTATGTAACAATGGTTACTTATATAAAATATGCTGTTGAACAAATAATCGTTAATTTTGGACGAAATTTAATTAAAAACCGAAAACCAAAAATTTAAAAATATGTCAGAACAAGAGAACACAGAACACGTAAAATGTCTCATCATCGGTTCAGGTCCTGCCGGATTTACCGCTGCCATTTATGCTGCACGAGCAGAACTAAGCCCTGTTTTATACACCGGTATGCAGTTGGGCGGTCAGTTAACCACCACTACCGAAGTTGAAAACTTCCCGGGGTATCCTCAGGGAATTGACGGGCCTAAAATGATGGTAGAATTTCAGCAACAAGCAGAACGATTTGGCACCGACGTACGCTTTGGAATGGCTACAAAAGTAGATTTTTCAGGTCCTGTTCATAAAGTATGGATAGATAACGACAAATTGATAACTGCTGACTCGATTATTGTTTCTACAGGTGCTTCAGCCAAATGGCTTGGATTGGAAAATGAACAACGTTTAAACGGTTTTGGCGTGAGTGCTTGCGCCGTTTGCGACGGATATTTTTATCGCGGACAAGACGTTGTTGTTGTGGGTGGCGGCGATACTGCTGCCGAAGAAGCCACTTACTTGGCAAAATTATGCAACAAAGTATATTTATTGGTTCGCCGCGATGAAATGCGCGCCTCAAAAGTAATGCAAGAGCGTGTAACGAATACACCAAACATTGAAGTTTTATTCAATACAGAAACGGTTGATATATTAGGCGAAAAAGCCGTTGAAGGTGTATTGGTAAAAAACAATAAAACCGGCGAAGAGAAAACATTGAAAGCTACCGGTTTTTTCGTTGCAATCGGACATAAGCCCAATACCGATATTTTTAAAGGTTGGTTAGATATGGACGAAACCGGATATTTAAAAGTACAATGCGGAAGCACAAAAACCAATGTTGAAGGTGTTTTTGCCGCCGGTGATTGCGCCGACAAAGTTTACCGACAAGCGGTTACAGCTGCCGGAACTGGATGTATGGCTGCACTTGATGCCGAGCGTTACTTGGCAGATAAAGGATTGTAATTAATTTTCAGCATCATATTTTTAAAATCCTCGACATTTTTGTTGGGGATTTTTTATTTATTCTTACTAAATACTGACAAAAATCATTTCATACTCCGTAAAACAGGCAGAAATTTAATAGTGAAAAATAAGTTAATCACTAAAATTTAAAACCTATGAAAAAAAGAGAGCCTGTATCGCACATTATGACAAAAGACTTATACACCGTGAGTCTGAATGACAATTTAAAAGATGCATATGAATTAATGAAATCGAAAAAAATTCGCCACATACCGGTAGTTTCAGGCGATAAGTTAATCGGGATATTGAGCATTACCGATATTTTACGATTAAGTTTTGGGTTGGAAGAAGATTTGGATGCTTCGGTATTTAAGATGTTCAGCATAGAGCAAGTGATGAAGCACCATCCTAAAAGCGTATCACCAAGTGATGAAATACGTGAGGTTGCCGAAATTTTAACCAAAGAAGAATTTCACGCATTGCCCGTAACAGAAAATGACAAACTGGTAGGAATTGTTACTACAACAGATATCATCAAATACCTTTTAGAGCAATATAAATAGTTTGCATATCATTTTATTTATCAATCACCCTTGAAAAACGAGGGTGGTTGATTATTATATCATGCCATTTTCTTTTTTCGTTTAACGGCTCTATAACAACATCGGCTTGCAGATAAAATTTTTCTCGTTCTATCAATTGTTTTTCTATAAAATCATTCAATTCTTTACTGTTCAACCCACTGATTAAAGGGCGTTTGTTTTTATTGCTTTGCTGTAATCGTTGCGCCAATGTTTTAACCGGCAGTTTTATATATACGGATAAAGATTGTTTTTTTATCAAATCCAAATTATTGAAAAAACAGGGCGTTCCGCCACCTAATGATAAAACAACATCATTTTTGTTCCGAAGTAAATTTGTCAATATTTTACTTTCCGTTTCTCTAAAGTACGCCTCTCCTTTTTCTGAAAATATTTCGGAAATCGACAACCCTTCATTCTTTTCAATTTCAGCATCCAAATCAAAAAAATGATACGACAGTTTACGCGCCAATTGTTTGCCAAATGTCGTTTTACCACTGCCCATATATCCCATTAGGGTAATAATCATTCTTAACTTTTTAATGGACTATCGGGTTCTTTTTCCATTTTTTTGAATACTTGTTTCTCAACAAACTTTGGGAATAACTTGCTCATCAAAACAGCCAATTTCCCTTCGGTGGTGAGCACAATGGTGCGCTTTCTTTTGGCTACACCACGAGCTATATGTTGCGCTACTTCCTCGGCAGACATCATTTTACCTTCTTCTCTTGGTGATTCACCTTGAGGCGTACCATCGGCAGTGAGTGCTGTGTTGCGAATATTTGACGATGTAAACCCGGGACAAGCAACCATTACGTGCAATCCGGTTTTTAAATTCTCGGTGCGCAAAGCGTCCAAAAAGCCTTGCATAGCATATTTCGATGCCGAATAAGCTGTACGTGCCGGCAAGCCCACATATCCGGCAATTGACGAAACGCCTACTACACTTCCTTTTTGTTTCAACAAATAAGGCAGGGCAAATTTTGTGCAATATACAGTTCCAAAAAAGTTGATTTGCATCAATTGTTCAAAAGACTCCAATTTAAAATCTTTGAATAATGCCCGCATAGAAATTCCGGCATTGTTTATCAATATATCTACAGTACCAAATACTTGAACAGTTTGCTCTATCAATCGTTTGCAATCTTCTTTTTTACTAACATCTGTTTGAACAGCCAATACTTCAACACCTTGATTTTCGAGTGTTTCGGCAGCAGCATTCAATTTATCGTTATTTCTGGCAGCCATTACAACCTTTGCCCCGTTTTTACCAAATTCTTTGGCACAAGCCAATCCAATACCCGACGAAGCACCGGTAACCACAACCACTTTTCCTTTAAACTTCATACTAATGATTTTTTGATAAACAAAGATAATGCTTTACGAAGATAATAACATCTTACAAAGAAAATTGTTCTCTGCCGGTTCTTTTATCTTTGAAGTATTTGACCGTTTTTTATTTCGACAAATCCAACATCCGTTGAATGGAACGCAATGCTTTTAATCGAATATCTTCGGGAACAAACACTTGCGGTTGTTCGTGTATCAAAGAGGCATAAATTTTCTCCAACGTATTCATTTTCATATAGGGACATTCGCTGCAAGCACAAGTATTTTCTTGATTGGCAGGTGCCGGAATTAATTCTTTTTCGGGAACAGCTTCTTTCATTTTATGTAAAATTCCTGCCTCGGTTGCCACAATAAACTTTTGATACGGTTGCGTTTTTACATAATTCAACAATGCTGTGGTACTGCCAATAAAATCGGCATCTTCCAAAATATCTTGTTGACATTCGGGATGTGCTATCAATTTGGCATCGGGATGTTTGCCTTGCAGTAATTTTAATTTATCTTTCGATAAATCAATATGTACTTCACAAGCGCCATCCCACAACAATAATTCTCTGCCGGTTTTTTGCGCCACATACCGTCCCAAATTTTTATCGGGTGCAAAAATTATTTTGGCATCTTTGGGCAAACTGTCCACGATTTTAACCGCATTGCTCGAAGTACAAATAATATCACTCATTGCTTTTATCTCTGCAGAACAGTTGATGTAACTGATAACCGTATAACCGGGATGTTTGTCCAAAAAAGCTTTGAATTTATCTGCCGGTGCCGAATCGGCCAATGAACAACCGGCGTTTAAGTCGGGAATAATCACTTTTTTGCCCGGATTTAAAATTTTTGCTGTTTCGCCCATAAAATGCACACCGGCAAAAACAATAATATCGGCATCGGTTTTAGCCGCTTCTTGCGATAAACCCAAACTGTCGCCGATATAATCAGCTATATCCTGAATTTCGGGATATTGATAATAATGCGCCAATATCACGGCATTTTTTTCTTTTTTTAACCGTTCAATCTCTTGAACCAAATCTTTACCTTCGGGCAAATTCGCCGTTACATATCCTAATTCCTCCACTTGATTTTGCACAGTTTCCATAAGCTATTCTTTTACATTCTGTCGGGCACTTGAATACCCAACAATAACATTCCGTTTTTAATTACATTGGCTGTTTTTTCAGATAAAGCCAAACGCCATTGTATTTTTAAAGGATCTTCTTCTCTTAAAATTGGCACTGTTTGATAATAATGGTTGTATGCTTTTACCAATTCATAAACGTAATTGGCAATAACGGCAGGCGAATATTCTTCTGCCGCCTGACGGACAACCGCCGGGAAATCCAATATATTTTGCACCAGCTCCAGCTCTTGTTGTTCGGGTTTAACCTCTTTTGCAATTTGAGGTAAAAATCCTTTTTCGGCGGCTTTTGCCAACAGCGACTGAATGCGAGCGTGCGCATATTGAATAAATGGCGCCGTGTTACCATTCAAATCGATAGATTCTTGCGGATTGAACAACATTCGGCGTTTTGGATCAACTTTTAATAAAAAGTATTTTAAACTGCCTAAACCGATAATTCGATATAATTCTTCTTTTTCGGTTTCACTCATTTCGTCGATATGTCCGCGCTCTTGTGTCATTTGCTTGGCATCTTCAATAACACTTTGCATTAAATCATCGGCATCAACTACTGTTCCTTCACGTGATTTCATTTTGCCTGTTGGTAAATCAACCATTCCGTAAGACAAATGATAACATTTATCAGCCCATTCGTAGCCCAATTTTTTAAGAATGATAAATAAAACTTTAAAGTGATGATTTTGCTCATTGCCAACGGTGTAAATCATTCCGGTAAGGTCGTTGTGTTTTTCGTAACGCTCCACTGCCGTTCCAATATCTTGTGTCATATATACCGAAGTACCGTCGGCACGAAGCAACAATTTATCATCCATATTGTAATCACTCAAATCACACCACACCGAGCCGTCATCTTTTTTGTAAAAAACACCTTTTTCCAATCCTTGCAACACAATTTCTTTTCCTTTCAAATACGTTTCCGACTCATAATACAATTCATCGAAATCTACCCCCATCATTTTGTACGTTTGGGCAAACCCGTCATATACCCAACTGTTCATTTTTTCCCAAAGCGCACGCACTTCAAGGTCGCCTTCTTCCCACTTTTGCAGCATCTCTTGTGCTTCCAACAAAATAGGGGCTTGTTTTTTAGCTTCTTCCTCTTCTATTCCTTGTGCAACTAATTCGGCAATTTGTTTTTTATATTCTTTATCAAAAATAACATAATACTTCCCAACCAAATGGTCGCCTTTCATTCCTGACGATTCAGGAGTTTCGCCATTGCCAAATTTTTGCCACGCCAACATACTTTTGCAAATATGAATACCGCGGTCGTTAATAATTTGTGTTTTAAAAACTTGATGACCAACCGCTTTCATTATTTCAGCAACAGAATACCCTAAAAAATTATTGCGCAAATGTCCTAAATGTAGCGGCTTATTGGTATTGGGTGATGAATATTCAACCATATAAGTTTCGCTCGTTGGTTGAGTTTGTTTACCAAAATCGGGATTATCATAAATACCTAAAAATTGATTTAACCAAAATCTTGACGAGATAGTCAGATTAAGAAATCCTTTTACTACATTAAAATCTTCAATCTCTTCAATCGATTGTTTGAGTTCCTCACCTAATTCTTGTGCAATTTGTTGGGGATTTTTGCGAATTTCTTTCACAAAAGGAAACACAACAAGGGTTACATCTCCTTGAAATTCTTTACGGGTTTTTTGCAATTGAATTTGATTATCTCCTACATCCAATTGATAGATTTTTAAAAGTGCTTGCTTAACCGCTTTATTCAACAATTTTTCCATTTCCTGCATCTGAATTTATTAAAAGTCAAAATTATACTTTTGCTTACACCGGCAAGCTGTTTAAGCTGTTTTTTATTTGCGAGGTAATGGCATTAAGCACTTCAAAGCACGCTTCGGCCATTGCATTCCCTTTGTTATCGAGTGTTGGGTTCACTTCAACTGCTTCTACACAAACCACCTTGTTCGATTGAATTAAACCATTGATAATATCAATAATTTCAAATTGGTCAAACCCTTTTGAAACAGGCGTTCCGGTACCTTTTGAAATTAAATCGCAGTCCATACTGTCCACATCAAAAGAAATGTAAATCATATCGCAATTTGCCAATTTTTCAATGGTTTCTTTAACACAAACATCCAATCCGCGATAGCGCACTTCGGCAACTGTATAGTTTTTGATATTGTGTTTTTTTATCAGATAATCTTCGGGTTCTTCGGTATCGCGCACCCCAAAATAAACCAAATCGCTGTGCAGGATTTTTGGCGAAATGTCACCCATTTTCTTTAATGCTTCCCAATTTGTTTTGGTTTCATTGGTAATTTGATTTACTTGGCAATCCAAATTATCTTCATTTAAACAAACTGCCAACGGCATTCCATGAATATTGCCCGATGGCGATGTATAAGGTGAGTGAATATCGGCGTGTGCATCAATCCAAACCACACCGATTCGTTTATCAGGAAAAGCGGTTTTTATACCGGCAATTGTTCCTAAGGCAGAAGAATGGTCGCCGGATAATACAAGCGGAAAATTTTGTTCTTTTAACATTACTTTAACGGCTTCACTTAACCGGTACGATACCGAATAAACCTTATTTATTCTTTTGGCATAAGGGGTAATGTTTTTCTGGTAAATAGAATCATTTTCGGTTTCAATATCTACATAATCAAATTGATTAAAGAAATCACTGCCTGCATTGATGGCGGCAATTTCAACTGCATCAATACCCATATCGGCACCACGTGTACCGGCACCTATATCCGATCGGTTTTTTATTATTTTAATCTCTTTCATAACTTAATTTATCTAATTTTACTGTTTCACTTGAATTTAATTCATTTATTTTACAAAAAATTAACCTATTCAATTCAATTACTTTATATTTTTAAACGCAATTTAACTCATTTAAAATGAAAAATCGATATCAAGATTTAATTGAACAAACCTTTGATTTTCCACAAAATGGTTTTGAGGTTAAAGATAATGAATTATTCTTTCATAGCATTCCATTGATGGACATTGTAGAACATTACGGTACGCCGCTCAAAATTACATATTTACCCAAAATTGGCGAAAACATTCAACAAGCGATGCGATGGTTTAATGTAGCAATGGCAAAAGTTGATTATAAAGGCAATTATACTTATTGCTACTGCACAAAAAGCAACCATTTTTCTTTTGTTATTGAAGAAGTTTTAAGCAGCAACGCCCACTTGGAAACTTCTTCGGCATACGATTTTTATATTATTGAAAGCTTGCAAGAAAAAGGAATTTTGGATAAAGACAGAATGATTGTTTGCAATGGTTTTAAACGTGAGCTGTATCTTGAAAAAATAAAAGAACAAATTGACAAAGGCAGTAATGTTATTCCGGTTTTGGACAATAAACACGAGCTTGATTTTTATGCCAAGAACATTGACAAAAAGATGAATTTAGGCATCCGAATTGCCTCGGAAGAAGAGCCCTCTTTTGAGTTTTACACCTCCCGATTGGGCATAAGATACAAGGATGTAAAAGATTTTTACTTAAAAAAAATAAAAGATTTAAAACATATTGAAGTTAAAATGCTGCATTTTTTCATCAATACAGGTATTAAAGATTCGGCTTATTATTGGAGCGAATTATACAAAGTAATGAATGTATATGCCGATTTAAAAGCCGTTTGCCCTACCTTGGACACGCTTAACATTGGTGGCGGATTGCCTTTTAGAAATTCATTGGGCTTTGATTTTGATTATGAATATATGATTGAAGAAATTATCTCGCAAATAAAAGAATTTTGTACCAACCGAAATATCCCCGAACCGAATATTGTAACGGAATTTGGCTCATATACCGTTGCCGAAAGCGGAATGAACATTTACAAAATTTTGGACGAAAAACAACAAAACGATACCGAACGTTGGTATATGATTGACAATTCTTTCATCACCACGTTGCCTGATACGTGGGCTATTAACCAACGGTATATTTTATTGGCATTAAATCATTGGGACAATCCGTTTATGCGTGTAAATGTTGGCGGACTCACCTGCGACAGTTTAGATTATTACAATGCCGAAGCCCATGTAAATCAGGTGTTTTTACCCAAATTGGAAGAAACGGACAAAGAACCGTTATATATTGGATTTTTTAACACCGGAGCTTATCAAGAGGCTTTGAGCGGATACGGCGGAATAAAACATTGCTTAATTCCCTCGCCCAAACATATTGTAATAGATGTGGATGAAAACGGCGATTACCACACCAAGTTGTTTGCCAAAGAACAAAGTCATAAATCTATGCTTAAGATTTTGGGGTATTAAGATTATTTTTTCTTGAAATTGTAGCCAATTGACAGGTTGAGAAAAAGTTTGATATAACTGTTACTGCCGTAACCGCTTTTAACACGATTATATGCGCCTCCTATTTCAGGGATTACATTTATGCATTCAGCAAAAGCTGACTAATTTTGCTTTTACTATTGGAATTGAACACGCTAAATACTATCGTATTGAAAGCGATAAAATTGAACCTAATATTTCATCTCTTAAAAAATTGCTGATGCTTTAGGTATTTCGTTTGGTGATTTGTTCACAGGTTAAAACCTGTTAATATTAATTCGTTAGATGCAGACTCGATTTAACACCTTAAATTAACGTGAATTTTGGATAAAACCCAATCAAGAAATTTTACGATTAAGCTTCATACTTTTTCTTTTCCATCGATGAAAAGTAACAAAAATCTAGTGTCTTCAAAAGGTCTTCCGGGAAATGTAAAATTGTACCTGAAATCATCTCTCACTCGGACTAGCGCATTGTCATCTCTATTTGCAACCTATTCGCACGACTGCTTGAAGACACAAAGAAAAAATTGGCATCTTACAAGTTTCGTTGTGCAACAGGTAACAACAAGCGTTAAAACAAACCCCTGTTTGATCTCAGCCATCAATAAATAGACTTATTTTTTGGAAATGGCGTTTGCGTGTTGGGGTGAGTTAGTGCGTGTTGCCGAAGTGGAGCAGAAACTTTTGAGCAGCCTTGATGTTTTGGTTCTTTTGCATCAAGGTAAAAGAATAATAATTTATCCTAAACAAATTTGACATTAAATTAATGAGTAAGCTGGACAAAAAGCTCTTAAATCACTTTGCAATTTTATTAACATTTCCGTAAACTAAAAAATGCTTGAAAGATAACATCTCAAGCATTTTAAAAAGTTCTTAATATTATAATTCAATAATCTTTCCTATCTATAGGAATAAAATTCAAAGAATCCGGAATGTTCAGTTTTTGTTTTAGAATAATAAATTTTGCAGGATTTATTTCTGAATAAATATTTCTTATTTTACAACTATCTGTTTCAATGATTGTTTGTTTTCCTTCTCTTTCTAATATAATATTAATATAATTATTATATTCTACGTAACGTTCAGGATTTTCTAAAACCAAAACGTAGTTAAAAATTTCTTTCATTTCAGAATCATATTCACCTATTCTCCAAAAAGCAAATTTTGAATTTTGACCTATTCCTATGTAAAAACAATCTTTAACCTTTGTATTATCACCAATAAATTTTAAAGTAGAAGGAGCACACGAATAAAACAAACTAAATAATATAAATAAACAAACAGATCTCATGAATATATTTTTATTTACCAAAATTAAACACAATTTTCATGTCAATGCTTTCTTTCATTTTATATAGATGTGGATGAAAACAGCGATTATCACACCAAGTTGTTTACCAAAGAACAAAGTCATAAATCTTTGCTTAAGATTTTGGGGTATTAAGATTATTTTTTCTTGAAATTATAGCCAATTGACAGGTTGAGAAATGCCATTATTCCATATGACATGTTTACAGGTAATAAATAAAAGCGTTTATAACACATTCCAAATTCCGGTGAAATATAAAAATTATATTTTGAAGTAAACAAACCACCGAACTTAATACCTCCTAAACCATAAGAAAATTTAGTTTCCTTTCTGTCAATTAAAATCACATTTGATTCCGGATTATTAGTATAGCTATATAATTCAGCATTTACTTGTCCCTTTTCATAGAAGGGTGCCATGTAGAATTTGAACATTCCTGTTTTATCCAAGTATATTTTTAAATCAAGTTTAAACGACCAATCCAACCAAGACTTATTTGCATCATAATAACTCTCGTTAGTATAGGAATAATAAGCGAAATACCTGTAACGATTTGGAACTTTATGGGTTTTATATACATTTTTAAAAAAATGCAGTTTAATCCCTAAGTATTCATTAAAAACCACTTTTTCAAAGCTTAAATTGGCGTTTCCAAAAGTTAATTGTCCCACATCTGTCGCCAGTAAAAAATTTAACTGTTGGAAAGCAAACAATTTATTTTCAAAATTATTTACACTAATTGATTTATGAGTTATGCCATCAATTATCAATTGAATTTCTGATGATTTGATTACATTTACCGAATCAGCGTTGTCTGGTATATATTGTGTTAGTCCGTACTTATCAATATTTAATATTTTCTTGGCTAGCAATGTATCTCCATTGTTTAATAAAATTTTTGTTTGAGAAAACACACTCACAGTAGTAAATATGAATAAAAGTGCTAAAATGTTCTTTTTCATTTTTTAAACTTTTTAAGGTTATAACCAATATTAAATTCTAAATAAGGTGCTACCTGATTTATAAAATCTATCCCTCCCACATAAAAATCCTGATAAGCTATTTTCAGGTTCAACTGAGCAAATAAACCGCTTTTATGGTAATACATCAATCCGTTTTTTATACCGGTAGAAAAGCTCCAATATTGCCGATGGTTATAAGAATAAGAATAGGGCAGCGAAATAAAATACGTATCGTTATTAAACTCTGTAAAACATCCCACATACGCACTAAAATGCGGGCGACGTAAATAGTAAAAATTAAAAAAATCCACATCTGCCGAAAAATTATTTTTCATCCAATCGGCATAATAATAGTAAGGTACACTTGCCGACATCCTCCATCTAAAGCGCCTGTATTGATTGACAGGTGAATAAGAGGTAGAGAGGGCTAATCCGACAGAAAATTTTGGTGTTAAAAACTTCTCAAATCTAATTTTTATCACATTTCTGATAAAGGCAGCGCTTTCTACCGACAAAAGATTATCTAATTTACCTCCGTATAACTTATTTATTTCTTCTTTTATAACAACCGTAGTTCCGATGTTGTATATTACTTTATTTATCCGCCAATCTTTTATTTTTTCCACCCTTCCGGATTTGTGCAATACTATAGCCATTCTTCTTATATCCAAGTCGATAACTTCTCCGGTTATCGTATCATTATTGGTCAATATCACCTTATCTTTATACTGATAATTTTCTTGTGCCTTTAACCAAAATGAAAACGCTACAAGCAAAAGAGAAAAATATACCTTCATAAAATTTGATTTTATCAAAAATAAATAAAACTCAAATTATAAAAAAATATTGTTTATGAGAAATAACAAAACCTCTGTTTTTTATGTAACAGAGGTTTGAAATTTAATTATCAAAAATAGTTATCTTATTTTTTCATGCTTTTAATATAGTATCGTGAACCGCTTTAAGGATTTTAAACGCTCCTTCGGTATCGGATGATTCGGCGTAGGTGCGAAGCACCGGCTCTGTTCCTGATGGGCGTATCATTACCCATTCGTCGTTATCGAAAAAGAATTTATATCCGTCAACATTTTCCACTCTGCGCACTTTATACGGTCCAAATGATTTGTAAACACCTTTTTCACAATTTTCCATTATGCGCCATTTTTGGTCGTTTGGCACTTTTAAATCAATGCGTTCAAAAGCAAACTTTCCGACAATTTTATACATATCTTCAATCAACTCCTCAAGGGTTTTGCCCGATTTTACCATATATTCCCAAATGGTTAATCCCATCCAAATACCATCACGTTCAGGAATATGCCCTTTTATGGCAATTCCGCCCGATTCTTCTCCACCCAACAGAACATCTTCTTTCAACATAATACCGGCAATATGTTTAAAACCGATTTTCACGACTTGATAATCCAAACCGTAATGCTCACACATTTTCTTTACGCGTGGTGTTACCGAAAAGGCATTTACCACTTTGCCTTTATATCCTTTTTCTTCGACCAAATATTTTATTAAAAGCAGAATGATGTGATGCGAATCGACAAAATTTCCTTGAGAATCAAACAGCCCGATCCTGTCGGCGTCGCCATCGGTAGCCAAACCGCAATTTATTTCTCCGTCAGAGAGTTTAATCATTTCTGAAAATTCTTGCAAATTGCGTAAAATGGGTTCTGGTGCTACGCCATGAAATCCGGGGTTTTCTTCGCAATGCAAAAAGTCAATATCAGGCAATAAACGGCGCATTACCGACTGCCCGGCGCCATACATTGCATCATAAGCAAAACGTAAGTTTGTATTACGAATGGCATCCATATCGAAATTTTTCTCCACGTGGTTTACATAGTCGGTTTCCAAATCCACTTCTTGAATGTAATCGGAAAAATCATCTAAATTTACCGCATCCAAATCAATGTGGTTTTCATCGGGAATTAAATTTTCAACTTTTAAAATGTCTTCTTCAAGCAACGGACCACCAAAGTTTCCTTTCAATTTATAGCCATTGTAACTCGGCGGATTATGCGATGCTGTAAGGATAATGCCCAAACTTGCATTGTAAGTAACTGCACCCAACGATACCATTGGAGTAGAAACAAAGCCATACGCACGATAAACTTTTATATGATGCTTTACCAATACTTTTGTAACAGTATCGGCAAACAATTCGCCACCAAAACGACAATCGTGGCCAACGACCACACTGGGGTTTTCAAAGTTTGCTTTAAGCCAATTAACAACGCCTAAAGTTACACGAGCAACATTATCAACTGTATAGTCTTTTGCTATGATGGCACGCCATCCGTCTGTTCCAAATTTAATTTTTACCGGTTTCATAAAGTTTTATTTTTTTCAAATTTCTAAATTCTGATGTTTCTACACTCCGTAAAAATACGTATCAAAAATACAATTTTAACGGTAAATTTTTCTTTTATTCAATTCTGCTTGATATTTTTTGGCATTTCGCAAATGCTGATTGTAGGAAGATGTAAAATTGTGGTAACCCGAAAAATCTTCTTTGGCACACATATAAAGATAGTTGTGCTCTTTTGCATTTAATACGGCATCAATGGCATTTATCTCGGGCAAATTAATTGGTCCCGGGGGTAATCCGGTATATTTATACGTATTGTATTTCGAATCTATTTTTTTATCGGAATCCAACACACGCTGCACATCGTAAGCTTTGTTGGCAAATTTTAATGTGGCATCGCATTGCAATTGCATATTGCGTTTTAAACGGTTCAGATACAAACCTGCCACAACCGGTTGTTCATCGGTTTTTACGTTCTGCTCTGCTTGAACAATAGAAGCCAAAATGGTTACTTCCGATTGTGATAATCCTAATTTTCTTGCTTTGGCTTTTCGTTCATCATTCCAAAAAGCTTTATACTCTTTTGCCATTCTCTCTACAAATTCTTGAGCAGAAGTATTCCAATACATTTCGTAGGTATTGGGAATAAACATTGTAATGAATGTTTCTTTATTGAAACCGTATTTTCGTGCAAGATCTTCGTCATTCAACAATTGTATTAAGCTTACCGAATCGGCTTCTATTTGCTTGGCAATTACGCCGGCAAGTTCTTCTTTAAAACGGATATTGTGAAATGATACTTTTACAGGGGTTTGTGCTCCCGAACGCAACAGGTTGACCAACTCGTTATTGTTCATTCCCTTTTTTATGATGTATCGCCCGGGTTTAACTTTATTGATGTAATTCTTTTTTTGTGCCACCCACTCAAACGAGGCTTCATCTTCAATAAAATGATGTTTTACCAAAATTTCTTTTACTTGCTCAAAATCGCTTCCGGTAGGAATAAATAATTCTGCTTGCGATTTACCGTTTTTTAAAACAACATTGGGTTTGTATATTTTCAGATAATATTGATATCCTACATATCCGCCAATGGCAAGCGAAAGTATCAGAAACGATATAACTATTTTTTTCAACATAAAAAGGTTTGATTTTCAAAGTTACTCAATTGCTTTAAACCATTTTCTTTTGGAAGATTTAGGCGAATACAAAACCGTTTTCACTCTGCCAATAATATGGCTCTCGGGCACAAAACCCCAAAAGCGCGAATCTACTGAATGATGCCGGTTATCGCCCATTACAAAATAATAATTTTGTTTGAAAACATAATGATTCTGTGGTTTATCATCAACATATATCGTGTCGTTTTTTACCAAAAGGATCGCATTTTCATATTTTTCAATTACTTTTTTATATAGTGATAAATTTTGCTTGGTCAGTAAAATAGTATCTCCTTTTGCGGGAACTGATAAAGGTCCGAAAAAATCGCGGTTCCAATTTTGATAATTATCATACAACAAATCAATTTTTTGGTATTTTTTGTCTTGAATTTTTGAGATGGAATAAATTCGTTTATCGTTGCTCAGCAATTGCACTTGCCAAGCCGTTACCGAAATATGCCATTCGCCTTTTGGCAATGTTCTGTAAGCATAATGAATCCCTAATTCTTCAAAGTCGTTCTCATCCATATCAAAATCGGTTACGGCAATATAATCGCTCATTTCGTTCATCAACATATTTTGTAATGTATCGTTGATAAATACTCTGCCGTTTATCAATTTTATTTCATCGCCGGGTAAAGCAACGATTCTTTTTACATAAAAACTTTTATGGTCAATAGGATGCTCTGTATCTAAAGGATAATTAAAAACCACTACATCGCCTTTTTTGGGTTGAGAAAATCCGGGCAAGCGAAAGTAAGGTAACTGCAACCAATCTAGATAGGATTTTGTTTGATTTTTGCCGGGTAAATTACCGTGTAAAAGCGGTATGGACAGAATAGTTATAGGCATTCTTGGGCCGTAAGCCAACTTGTTGACAATGAGTACATCGCCGGGATGCAATGTGTTTTCCATAGAATTGGAAGGCACCAAAAAAATTCCGACAACAAATACTTTTAAAAACAAGATAATCAGAAAAGCATATAAAAATGCTTTGAACCAATCTTTTATATGTTGGGCAATGGTTTTCAATAAGCAAATTACAATTATTCGTGACTGTTATCAACGCCTGAGAAAATTCTGTCCCAACGTATTTTCCCAAGTTGACTGTCGTACGAAAACCAAATAAAAATGGGTTTTCCCACTACGTGGTCTTCGGGAACAAATCCCCAATAACGTGAGTCTTGCGAGTGATGACGGTTATCTCCCATCATCCAATAATAATCCATTTTAAATGTATATTCACTGGTTGGTTGCCCGTTAATGATAAATTTACCGTCTTTGATTTGCAGTGTATTGTGTTCGTAATGTGTAATAACACGTTTGTAAATGGAAATATTATCATTGGTTAATTTCATTGTCATTCCTTTTTTTGGAATCACAATGGGTCCAAAATTATCGCGTGTCCAACCGTATTCATCGGTATTTGGGAAAATGGCAAACGGATTAACGATCACTCCTTTTGGAATTATCTCTTTCTCTACACTTTTAACCGTGGGCATCTGACGCATTTTTTCGGCATTTGCAGCCGTAAGCGTTACCTCATATTGGTTTTGTCCTATTTGATAGATTCTTTCGGCGGTTAAGCCTTTTTCAATCAACATATTTTCATTCAGCGGTGTTCCGTTTGTTTCTACAACGTAGATAAATTGGACTGTTGGGGCTTCGTAAGCGGGCTTATGATTAATGTAGAGCACAGCATCTTTTATTTCCAGTGTATCGCCGGCAATTCCCACACATCGTTTTACATAGTTTTCTTTTTTATCTACCGGGCGCTCAATAATATGGTATTGACGTTCTACGGCTTGTTTTCCCAACCGGTTAACTTGTTTTAAATATTCTCTTTTGTTCTTTTTCAACTGTTCATACTCGGCTTGACGACCGGCATATTGCTGTGCCAAAATTTGCATTCCGGCATCTCTAATCATTTGTTTGTAAGGGTATTCACTTTGCCGTTCAAGCGTTAAGGTGTCGCCTTCGGGAAAATTAAACACAACACAATCATTTCGTTTTACAGGACCTAAACCGGGTAATCGGTGATAAGGAAATTTAATCCACTCCAAATAAGATTTCATACTTGAAGTTCCGGGCATTGTATGATGAGCAAAGGGGAATGAAATGGGTGTATTGGGCACGCGCGGGCCATAAGCTATTTTGCTGACAAAAAGAAAATCGCCACGCAACAAGGTTGCTTCCATTGATGAAGTGGGAATGGTAAACGCTTCGATATAAAACATTCGTATTAATGAAGCCGCAACTACAGCAAAGGCAATGGCATCTACCCATTCTCTGCTTTTGGGCTTTTTGTATGCTTTGTATTCTTCAAAAGGAATTGGTTTTACATTAGGGTCCATTCCTACCTTTGCCAAATAAATTGGCGCAAAAACCACAGCCAAAAAGTGTTCTTTCAATGAAAATTTGCCCAGCATTTTCATCAACTCAACAATAATTCCCATCCACACAACAAAACCGACAAACGGGATATAGTAAAAAATAAACCACCAAATGGATTTATCTATTTTTTTAATGATTATCCAAGTGCTGTAAAAGGGTACTAATGCTTTCCAACCTTCTATGCCCAGTTTTTCGAAAATTTTATATAATCCGAAGTGAGCCGTAACAAAGTAAATGATTGACAATATAGCAAATAACTGAACCGAAATTTCCATAAAAAAGTGTGTTAAAACGCAAATATAACGGAATATTCAAGCATTATTGTTTTAACAAGATAAAAATATTGTCAATTAAAGTTAAAATTTGAGCGTAAGTGTTGAAAGAAATTTACTTTAAAACATCTTTTGATAAAACAACACATCATCGAAGTCTTTACCGTTGAAATACCAATCTTTTTGTATTCCAGTATTGATGTAGTTTAAACTTTCAAACAATGCTCTGCTTTTATTGTTTTTTTCGTGAATCAGGCAGAACAGTTGGTGCAATTTCAAGGTGTTATTGGCGTATTTTTCAATAAGATGCAACGCCTTACTTGCATAACCGTTTTTTTGAAAATCGGGACTGATGATTATTCCCACCCCGGCACGACGATGCAACGGGTCGTAATTATATAAATCGACACATCCCACCGGACAATCTTTTGTAGTTAAATGAATTATCCAACGGTATTGCTTGGTAGAGTGAATATCGTTTTGTTGCAAAATAAATGTTTTGAGCAATTGCTTTGAAAAAGGCAATAACGTTTCGCTTACTTCCCAATTGTCGGTATTATTTTCCAATTGATACAAAAAATCCACATCCGACGGTTCGGGTGCGCGCAATAGTATTTCATTATCCTGCAACACGTTGCGTCTTTTTAATTTTATTTATTTGATTGATAATATCTTGATGGGTGTATTCTTTTAATTGAAATGTCGAGTGCTTTGTGTTTGTATTCAAATTGAAGGCATAAACCTGTTCAACCAAGTCGTTTTTGTATAATAACGGTATTAAATGATAGACAAATTGAACGGTTTTAAAATCTTCATTCAAAACTGTATTGAAATAATCTTTTACCGGTGCAAAACAAGAAACCTTATCTGTAACACTTTGATATTTTGCAAAAAAAGGAGATAAAAATTCACTATTTTCGTTCAAATTTAATTTTAAAGCCAAAAAAGCGTTTGTTGCAGAAAATAATCGCTCATCATTTAATTGCGCGGCTACATTTTTTCCTTTAACATTCAAATCAAAAAATTGATTATTGGCAATAAGACCAATATGCGGTGGAATGCGTTCGGGTTTAAAAAGCATCAAATAGAATCCTTGCTTAAACAATTTTTGATGTGCCGGTTGTATGTTTATCAGCGTTGTCATTTATAGTTCAATTTCTCCCGAAAAAACATAAGTTGCGGGTCCTACAAGCCAAATATTGGTAAAAGTATCGCCTTTTCGTTCAAAAGTTACCGAAAGCTCTCCCCCTTTGGTTGATACTTTTATTTTCCCTGTGGGGGTATTATTTTTAATTGCATAGCTGAGTGCCGCCGCAGTTACTCCTGTTCCACACGACAAGGTTTCGTTTTCCACACCTCTTTCGTACGTACGAACAAATATATGTTCCGGTTGTTGTTCCTCCACAAAATTCACATTAACACCATCTGCCTTATATTTTTCCGAATAGCGTATTTTACGCCCCTCATCATAAACATCAACCCGGCGGATATCTTCCACATATGTAATATAATGCGGCGAACCGGTATGGATATAATAATCGTTTTGAATTAAACGACTTTCGTGCACGTCTTTCATTTGCAATGAAACATTGTTTTGCTCATCAATTACTGCGGTATGTTCGCCATCCGTACTTAAAAATGTGGTTTCGTTTTGTTTTACATAACCCAATTTCTTGGCAAATGCCACCGCACAACGACTACCGTTTCCGCAAAAACTTTGCGAACCGTCGGGATTGAAAAAGACCATCTCAAAATCATATGTAATATGCGGACGGATAAGAATAACACCATCAGCTCCAACACCAAATTTACGTTGTGCAATTTTTGGCACCCAAGCTACATTTTGTATATCAAGCAATTTATCAGCATCGTCTATCATTACAAAATCATTGCCTGTACCGTGATATTTTTCAAAAGCTATTTTCAAACCTCAACAAAGGTAAGCCAAAACCTTAACATTTTTTAACCCGTTTTGAAAAACATTTAACATTACACAATCGTTTGCAAAATTAAATTTGTATAAAAAAACAAATAACCATGAAAACCAAGCAATTTATAACTATTATCAGCGTTTCCATACTGTCAAGCATACTTACTCTTTTTGCTTTTAATTATTTTACAAGTAAAAATATTAAACCGGAAAAAATAATAACCGTCAAAGACGATATTCCGGTAAAGCAAGTCAATTTTTCTACCGAACAGAATGCAAAACTGTTAAACATAAACTTTACCGAAGCTGCCGAAAAATCATTGAACGCAGTAGTGCACATCAAAACCGAAATAGTTGAACAAAACCCTTATTACCTTGACCCGTTTTATTCGTTTTTTTACGGCGGAAGAGTTCCTCAACGCGTATTTCAATCTTCCGGCTCGGGTGTAATCATCTCACCCAACGGATTTATCGTTACCAATAACCATGTAATAAAAAATGCCAATAAAATTGAGGTAACGCTCAACAACAAACAAACCTACAATGCAGAGTTGATAGGTACAGACCCCACTACCGATTTGGCTGTTTTAAAAATAAATGCTTCCGGTTTGCCTGTATTGCCTTACGGAAATTCCGATGAAAGTAAAGTGGGTGAATGGGTATTGGCGGTTGGTAATCCGTTTAATCTTACCTCAACCGTAACTGCCGGAATAATCAGCGCCAAAGGAAGAAGTATTAATATTTTACCTCACGACCCTTCTACCGGAATTGCTCCAATAGAGTCGTTTATACAAACCGATGCGGCTGTAAATCCCGGAAACAGTGGCGGAGCTTTGGTAAATCTAAATGGTGAATTAATAGGTATTAACTCGGCGATAAAATCCAATACCGGATCGTACACCGGGTATTCTTTTGCCATTCCGTCAAATATTGTAAAAAAAGTGGTGAGTGATTTAATAGAATTTGGCGAAGTGCAACGGGCATTTTTAGGCGTAAGCATCAACGATATTTCTGATGAAGTGGCGCAAAAGCTGAATTTACCAACACTAAAAGGTGTGTTTGTTGCCGGTGTAAACAATAACGGTGCAGCCGCCGAAGCCGGAATTGAACCGGGCGATATTATTACCAAAGTAGGTAATGTAGAAGTAAATAAAACGTCGGAATTATTGGAACATATCGGGCAATTTCGTCCGGGTGATAAAGTGAATTTAACTGTGATTAGAGACGGTAACGAAAAAATTATTCCCGTAATTCTTAAAAATTACAAAGGTTCGACCGAATTGGTGGACAAAAAAGAAATTGCACAATGGAATGCATTGGGTGCCGAGTTTGCCGAAATAACGGAAAAAGAAAAAAATACTTTGGGTATTGAAAACGGTATTAAAATAAAACGATTAAAAAGCGGAAAATTAGCTTATGCAGGCATTCAACCCGGATTTATCATCACTAAAATCAATAACGAACCTGTTGATGATTTGAATGATTTAATGAACAAAATAAATAAAGCACGAGGCGGTATTTTAATTGAAGGCATTTATCCTAACGGAAAAAGAGCTTACTACGGTGTTGGGTTGAAATAAGGCAATTTTATCAATCCAACACTTCCCAAGTATGGTCGGCAAGCAGTTTTACTTTTGCCTCAAATGCTTCAAACGGAATGGTTTTACCCCAATTTTCGGGCGCTACCATTGATAATACTTGTTTACCGTTTTTACGACGGTAAAGATAGTATGTATGCCCGATAACGGGCTGAAAATTCATCTCGGCATTGTATATTTTTTCGGAAACCAATACTCTTTGCTCCAACTTTTTGGCTTGTTGTGCCAACAGTTGCATTTGCTCGTAAATCTGTTGCATCTGACTGTTGGTTTGTTCAACCATTGCAGCCATTGCCCTGCCTTTTATTCGCCCTTTATCTTCGGGTTTAATGATAGCACTACCTACATGATGTGCATAAGGCAATGTTGAAGGTGTTTCGGTTATTTTATCCTTATCTATGGGATTTGTAAATTCTTTTTCCGACATAATTCAAAATTACGAAATATCAGGCAAAAACTGTTTCCAATACTTCTACGGATTTCAATGTGCGCATTCCCTCCAACTGAAAACGATAAAATTGCAATAAATTAAGCAGAAAATTATTGCGGTCAATTCGGTTGGTCAACACATCGGCATTTTCATTGTAATTCAGAGTATTTAACCGTTCCATAATGTAGAGTTGGCGAGGTGAAAAATAATTAGGGTGCGGCGGCTCTTCAATCAACCATTCATTTACACTGTAATCGTAATGCTTATTGACGGCTAACCTATCTTCTAACGGGTAAATTCCCAAAAAGGACATTAGCTTAACGGTAAATGCCAAGTGAAAATTGGCTACACTATCTTCCAGGCTGTTCAAATAATGCAATGAATGCCAAATAAAATCAAAAAGTTCTTCGTCGGCTTGTTCTTCTTTTATACACTCGTTGAGTAAATCAGCAATATAAATACTGATGGTTTGTTTGGATAAATCGGTCAGTAAAGACAGTAACGGTTGATGTACTTTAAAATCTTTGCAATAGCGCAATTGTTGTTTTTCGTTCAATTTAAAATCTAATTCAAGCGGTTGCAAAGGTGTGAGTGTTTTTTTATTCTTTTTCTTTGACGGTTTTCGTGCTCCTTTGAAAATAAACGACTGAATACCATTGGTTTTGGTATATGTTTTGGAAATGATATCGTAGTCGCCAAACTTGATGTTTTTTAATATTATTGCCTTGGTTTTTATAATCATTCCGCTACAATAATTTTTGCTGTTTTTTTCTCCGAAAAATTATGATTATATCCCATTACAAAATATATGCCCGGGGATATTTTGGCTCCTTTATCATTGCGCAAATTCCAAACAAAATTATTTCCTTCGGCTCTGCCCGAGAATATTTTTTTTCCTGAAATATCAAAAAACATCACATAGGCATCTTTTGCCATTCCGGAAACGGTAACTGTATTTTTTGCCGGATTGGGGTAAACAAGCAATTCTTCGAAATTGTTATGAATAAAATCAGGATTTGCTTTAAAACTTAAAATGCCTTGCTGTGTGGCTACAAAATAAGTTTGGTGTTTTTTATTGTAAACCACATCATTTATTTCATTATCCGTAAGCGGTGAATTTTCGGTATTAAAATGATGCAAGATGGTTTGCAAATCTTCCGACAAATGATAAATTCCGTTATTTCTGGTTCCCAACCAAAGAGTATTGTCAACAGCAAATAAAATGGATGTAATTTCTTCGTAATTCAAAACCGGTACGGGGCTGCTCAGTGAATTTTGCCACACATATTGCGCATCAAATGCATTATCAAATACAGGTTGAGATAAATCAAAATAGACCAATCCGGCATCGGTAGCTACCCAAATTTTGTGATCGTGGTAACTTAAATCATTTATTACATAACCGGGAATGTGTCCTAAATTTACAGCGTGCTCAATAATTCTGTAACGGTCGTCGCCGGGAAACATTGGCGTATTATTATCGTCAAAAACAACCAACTCTCCTTCTTTGGGTAAGTTCATCCATTTGTATTGATAAACCGAATCTACCAAAATATGCGCTACGGCAGTTGCAGAGGTTACTTCATTTAAATCAAGAAAAGCGTATTTTGCCCATTCATTTAAATGAGGATTGTAATAGACCAAAGGCGAATCGGTAAACGCATTGGATATCCACATATTGCCATTTTTATCCCAATCAAAACCATAAGCACCTACCCATTGAAACTCTTTGCGACTGCTCAACAAGCTGTTGGTATCATTGAAGGTTTGTGTATGTTTTCCGTTTTTAAATTCGAGCAGTCCACTGCCCCACGTTCCAAAATACAATAATGAATCTTTTTGCGGATGCACTTTTACCGAAACAATATCATAAACATTTGTTAGCGTTGTATCACTGTATCTGTTTATACTGCTCCAAGAATTGCCTGTAAAATCATAAGATAAAACGCCGTTACTTTGCCATTGATTAAACCAGCGCGAATCTATATTTCCCGATGCAATCCAAATTTTATCATTGACGGATTCCATATTTTGCACCGTATTGGTTTGCGGTGCATTATGATAAACAAATTCGCCATTGTTATCGCCGTAAGCTTTGAGTAACCCTCCATTTTCGGAAGCTATCCAATAAATTCCTTGATAATAAGTGACAGACACAGGGTCTAAACTCCTATTATCTACCGAATCAATTTGTTCAATTGCTTGAAATGTGGTATCGTAAATATCAATATAAAAATTATGCGGCAAAATCAAGCGATTATTTTCTGTAATTACATTTTTATTTTCAATGTTAGAAAATAAAATTTGCCACGCTGTATCGGTCAGCTGTTTTTTGTATAAAACATCTTGATTATAGCCCTGACCGTTTTCATTTGCCAATAAATAATTATTAAACCTTTCAATTGATGAAATATCTTTTCCTAAGAAAAAACTATCCGGTTGCCAAACATTGTAATCGGATAAGTTATCATATATATTTGCTTTATACAATCCTTTTTTAGTGGCAGCATAAAGAGTATCCGACGCAACACACAGATGATTTATTTCTACAGGTGTTCCACTGTCGTAAATGCGATACGTTTCTGTGATTTCGTTTTTATCAATGTTAAAACACAATATTCCGTAATCTGATGCAATGAAAAGTCGGTTTAAAGATGTGGAATAACAGAAATCATTGATTTTTTTACTGCCCAGCACCGAGTAATCATATCTCAACAACAAATTTGCCGTTACATTTTGTTCTTTATCTATAAAATTAATCGCTCCGTTTTCAAACCCAATACATACAAATGGTTTTTGAGGCAAATATTCTAATGCAGTAACAGAAATATCGGTAAGCCCGGAAGTTTTATCGAATGAATAAACAGTATTTTGTTCATCATTATAAACCAACAAGCCCAAATCGGACGAAGCATACACATTGCCAAAAGCTGCACAAACATTATTCATTTTGTTATGATTAAAATGCGATTTCCAAACAAAATCTTGCGCTTTGCTTTGCAAAACGATACCAATGGAAAAAAAAATATACAGCCAATGTTTCATTATTTCAAATTTACATAAAATATCCGGTTACCCGAGAATAACTTACTATTGGGAATATTATTACTTTTGAAATTAAATTCCGGTATTATTTGAAATTAACCAAAACCATTATCACCACCTCTGACGGTTCAAAAACCATTGCTATTAAAGAATGGAACGAACACTATCATTCTACCCACGGCGCTATTCAAGAATCAAAACACGTGTATATCGATGCCGGATTAAATGCTATAGGGAACAACATATCACCTGTGCGAATATTGGAATTTGGCTTTGGCACAGGACTCAATGCTTTATTAACCTTTCAGCACGCTGAACAAAACAACCTGCCTGTTGAATACCACAGCATAGAAGCATTCCCTGTAGATAAAAACTTAATTGAACAACTGGATTACCCTGAAAAGCTCGACCTACCTCGAACTGTATTCAATAAAATGCACCAAACGCCTTTTTATGAGAATATCAAACTTACCGGGAATTTCAGTTTATACAAAATCAAGCAAAAGTTTGAGGATTTTCATCCAAAGGAAACTTATTACAATTTAGTTTATTTCGATGTTTTTGGGGCAAGGGTTCAACCCGAATTATGGCAGCCGGCAATTTTGCAAAAAGCTTATCAAGCACTGACGAAAAACGGTATTTTTGTAACTTACGCTGCCAAAGGTCAGTTAAAACGCGACTTAAAAGTATTGGGTTTTACAATAGAAACTTTGTCCGGACCACCCGGAAAGCGCGAAATGATTCGTGCAGTGAAAATTTAACAAAATGAATGACGACTACAAGAAATTGATTGAATCTGCCCTTTCAAAAAAAGAAGAAAACAAGAAACTTTTAAAACAACTTCGCAAACAAAAAGACAACAAAATAGATAATTTGTTTCACCAATTACACGAAGAAGTTTTTGATGAAATTGATTGCTTGCAATGTGCCAATTGTTGCAGCACTTCCAGCCCGATTTTTTATCAACGCGATATAGAACGATTGGCAAAACACCTGAAAATGAAACCCGGTGCTTTTATTGAGCAATACCTTCACATTGACGAAGATAACGACTATGTTCTGAACGAAACCCCTTGCCCGTTTCTAATGCCCGATAATTATTGTATGGTTTACAACGCTCGCCCTACTGCTTGCCGCGAGTATCCGCACACCAACCGAAAGCGGATAAAACAAATTTTTTCATTGACACTAAAAAACAGTGAAATTTGTCCGGCAGTAGCCCTTATTTTTGAAAAAATCAATCAATCATTGGATAAATGATTTTCGTTTATATTTCCGTTTGTTTATAAAATTAAGTTCATTTAATCCCATCTTCGATAAAATATTTTGAAAATCCTTACATTTTTAAAATATATTTATTAGCATTGCAGCGTGAAGGATAAGCGAAAGAGTGTTTTATTTTACATGGGGCATCCCGCCCATTATCACAACGTAAAAACAGTTGCAAAAAATTTACACCAAAAAGGTTGGGAAATTATTTTTGTTGCAAGAGGCAAAGATGTTCTTTTTGACCTAATTGAAGATTTACCTTACAGCATTTATAAACTTCCCGAAAAAAAATCTTCATCAAAATTTGCCCTTGTAAAAACCGTATTGCAACGCGAAAAAGCACTTTTTAACATTGTAAAAAAACACAAACCCGCATTAATGCTGGGAACCGATATTGCCATTACACATATTGGTAAAATTACCGGAACGCCCGCATATATTATGAACGAAGATGATGCCGAAATTGTACCTCAAATGGTTAAATACGGTTATCGTTATGCCACAGGCATTATTGCTCCCGAATGTTGTTCGGTAAAACCCTATGAACGAAAGAAAATCAGTTACAACGGCTATCACGAACTGGCTTATTTGCATCCTAATCATTTTACACCTTCAAAAAGCATTTACACACATTTGGGCATTGATGAAAATACACCCTATTTTATTTTGCGTTTTGTGTCGCTTTCGGCGCACCACGACAAAGGTATAAACGGTATTTCAAATGAATTTGCAAAAAAACTCATCGACAAACTTACCCCTATTGGTCGTGTATTTATTACTTCCGAGCGAAAATTAGAACCCGAATTCGAGCCTTTTCGTATAACCATACATCCTAATGATATGCACAATGTCTTGGCATTTGCCAAAATATACATTGGCGACAGCCAAACAATGACTGCCGAAGCTGCTGTTTTGGGAACACCGGCACTACGAATGAACGATTTTGTACGTAAAATAAGTTATTTGGAAGAACTGGAGCACCGTTACCAACTTACCTACGGATACAAACCCCACCAACAAAAAGATTTGGAAAACCAATTAGACCAATGGCTGAATGACAAAAATTTACAATCTGAATGGAATGAAAGAAAAAACAAATTACTGAAAGATAAAATTGACGTTGCTCAATTTTTAACCGGCTTTATTGAAGAACACGCGTAAAAGATTATGGTTAAAAAGTCACTGATAATAGAAGAAACCAACCAAGAGGTTTTTCAATTCATTAACGAAGTTATTAATGTTAATGCCGAAGATATTGAAATCCTCAAAACCATCAATAAATTTAACATTGACCGGCTCGATAATCAAGTAAAAGCCATTGTCAACATTCACAAATTGAATGATATTGCCAAGCTAAATGAATTCTTCATTAGTGTAAACAAAAAACTTGAAAAAAACCGTTATTTTGTTGGTGTTGTAGAAACACAAAATCAACGCAAAAAACGATTATTGAAGAAATATCCTTCGTTAATTGCGCGTCCGTATATATTAAGTGACTTTATTTTTAAACGTGTTTTTCCAAAACTCAAAGCTACTCGTTGGTTATATTTTTTCATTACTGCCGGAAGAAATAAAATCATTTCAAAAGCCGAAACTCTGGGGCGGTTGGTGTTTTGCGGATTTGAAATAATTGAAACCCGCGACATTAACAACCTGACTTGGTTTATTGTGAAAAAAGTTGAAGAATACGAACCCAAACCGGCGCCATCCTACGGTTTGCTTTTTAAAATGAAACGGGTAGGCAAACACGGCAAGCCCATTACCGTTTACAAGTTTAGAACCATGCATCCCTATGCCGAATATTTGCAAGAATATATGTATCGTACTTACAACTTGCAAAAGGGCGGTAAGTTTAACAATGACTTCCGTATTACACCATGGGGGCGTATAATGCGCAAATTATGGATAGACGAAATTCCAATGCTTTACAACGTCATTAAAGGCGAACTAAAATTGGTAGGTGTACGTCCTCTTAGCAAGCAATACCTCAATTTATACGACGAACAAGTGAAAATTTCACGCCTGCAAGTAAAACCGGGAATGGTGCCTCCGTTTTATGCCGATTTACCCGAAACGCTTGATGAAATAATGCAAAGCGAACTCAATTACATTAAACAATACAAACAAAACCCCATTGAAACCGATACCAAATACTTTGTAAAAGCTTTACGCAATATTTTAATCAAAAAAGCCAGAAGTAACTAATTTCATTATAATTTTAGTGCATGAAAAAATCGTATCTCCTCATTCTATTTATTGCATTTAGTTTCATATCTCAAGCTCAGGTCGTTTTTCAAGATATTCATTCTTCTGTATATGAATTTTTAGACGAAATGGCAAATTTGGGCTATATTGAACTAAACACTGCCGTAAAACCCTACTCCCGTAAACTTATTGCAAAAAAACTGGATGCTGTTCAAAAAAATTATCGCAACGATTTAACCAAGCGACAAAAACAAGAACTTGATTTTTATTTACGTGATTTTGGAAAAGAACTTCATAAAGACAAAAATTTTAAAAGAAGAAAAGACCTGTTTTATTACCGAGATGATACATTTGCCATTACCGTCAACCCCATTTTGGGATTTGAAATACGACAAAATACCAACGGAATGTATTGGCACCGTTGGAACGGAGCACATTTATGGGGGTATGCAGGCAAACATTTTGGCTTTAATGCCAGTTTGCGCGACAATGGTGTAAATAATGCTTTTCCATTAGAAAATCAATTAATGAATGAACCCGGAGCAAACTTTAAAATTAACCAAGGACAAACCGGAGGGCGGAGCGATTACAGCGAAATGAAAGGAGGTGTCAGTTATGGTTGGGACTGGGGCTCTGTCAGTTTAAATAAAGATAATTTTACATGGGGAAACAATTACAACGGAGCAAATATTTTTAGCGGCAGACAACCGTCATACGTGTATTTGCAATTTAAAATGAACCCAAAACCTTGGTTTGACTTTAACTATGTGCATGGCTTTTTGGTTTCCGAAGTTATAGACAGCAGCCGCACATATTACCATAATAACGGACGAAGAGAGATTTTTCATCCCAAATATATGGCTGCCAATTTGTATACTTTCACCCCTTGGAAAAAATTCAAAACATCTTTTGGAAATTCGGTTATTTACAGCGACGTTCTCAATTACGCCTATATGATACCTTTTTTCTTTTTCAAATCGGTTGACCATACCTACAATGGTGCAGGCAGTAGTAGAGTGGGACAAAACTCACAAATGTTTTTCGACATCTCATCACGAAACATCAAAAAAACACACTTGTACGCTACTCTTTTTCTCGATGAATTAAGCATCAGCAATATGTGGAAACCCGACAAACACACCAACTTATACAGTTTAAAAACAGGTATGCGATTGTCAAATGTTTTGTTTAACAACACATCGCTTACTATTGAATACACCCGTACCAACCCTTGGACATTTACCCACGATGTTTCTACCACCACTTTCACATCAAACAATTACAATTTAGGTCATTATTTACTAGATAATTCGGAAGAAATATTTATTCAAGGACAATGGAAACCCATAAAACGATTGCATTTATCACTATCATACACACAAGCATTAAAAGGTCCTAAAATGGTTTGGAAGCTCGTACATGGCAACACCAACGTGCCCGGCTCAGTTTGGATGGAAGAAGTAACCTGGTACAACAAAACCATTATGGCTTCGGCAAGCTATGAAATTATTAACGACGGTATGATTTACTTTAAAGCCCAATATTCCGATATTCAAGGAATAAAAGAATATACACCGGAACTTTATCAAGGCAAAACGCTCACCTTTTGGGCTGGTATGTACTTTGGTTTATAGACCGTTAACAGCAAAATATTTTATCTCTAAAAAAATAATTGCAATTTTTTTTCGGCTAAATATTGAAAATAGTATATTTGCCACCCGAATTTAATGGCGAGGTAGCTCAGTTGGTTAGAGCGCAGGATTCATAACCCTGAGGTCACGGGTTCAACTCCCGTCCTCGCTACTATTTTTAAGCTCGAATTTTTTCGGGCTTTTTTATTTCCTCTTTCCAGTATTTTTTAATTCTTTACGCTGGATTCATATCCGCCTGAGGCGGACACCGGTTCAACTCCCGTCCTCGCTACTTTTTTTAAGCTCGAACCTTTTCGGGCTTTTTTGTTTTTCACAAAAACAGCACTTCTGCTTAACAACCTTTAACGCATACAAGCGGTTTCATTTAAGCATTTATTGTATTTTTGTTTTCATACATCAATTATCTAATTATTTATTTATGAAAAAAATACTTTTTGCTCTTTCCTTATTGATAGCGTTCAATTATTCCAATGCGCAATATTGCTCTTCTGAAGGCAGTAAAAAATTCGATGCACTTTTACAAATTGTCAAATATGCTTATGTTGATACAGTTAATGAAAAGAAATTAGTCGAAGATGCTATTGTTGGAATGTTTGAAAAACTGGACCCTCACTCAGTATATATTCCAAAAGAAGAATTACAAAAAATGAATGAACCGCTTGAAGGCAGTTTTGAAGGTGTTGGGATTCAATTCAACATATTACACGACACATTAGTAGTTGTTTCACCTATTCCGGGAGGACCTTCAGAAAAAGTAGGCATAATGCCCGGCGATAAAATTATAAAAGTAGATGGTAAAAATATTGCCGGAGTGGGTATAAAAAACTCCGATGTTCAAAAACTGTTAAGAGGTAAAAAAGGTACAAAAGTAGATGTAAGCATTATGCGTCATGGCGAAAAAAAATTGCTTGACTTTACTATTATCAGAGATGAAATACCTATTTTCAGTGTAGATGCTTCATACATGATTGACGATAAAACCGGATATATTAAAGTAAACCGCTTTGCTAAAGAAACCATTACCGAAATGAAAGCCGCCTTTGAGAAACTAAAAAATCAAAACATGCAAAACCTTATTTTGGATTTGCAAGGCAACGGCGGTGGTTATCTGAAGACTGCTATTGATATGGCAGATGAATTTTTACCCGACCGTAAACTGATTGTTTACACCGAGGGGCGTTCACAACCACGAAACGAATATTTCTCTACTGCCAAAGGAAACTTTGAAAAAGGTAAATTAATTGTTTTGATTGATGAAGGATCGGCATCGGCTTCCGAAATTGTTTCCGGCGCAATGCAAGACCACGACCGAGCCCTTATTGTTGGTCGTCGTTCGTTTGGAAAAGGATTGGTTCAAAAACCCTTTGGTTTACCCGATGGTTCAGCTATTCGCTTAACAACAGCCCGATATTATACGCCTGCCGGAAGATGTATTCAACGTTCGTATAAAGGTGGTAAAAAAGATTATTACAATGAATTGATGAAACGATACGAGCACGGAGAGCTCACCAACAAAGATTCTATTCACTTTCCCGACTCGTTAAAATACAAAACTGACCACGGACGTATTGTTTATGGTGGAGGAGGTATTATGCCCGATGTTTTTGTACCGCTTGACACAACCAAAGTAAGCGATTATTTTGCTAAGATAAGACGTAAAGGTATTATGTATGAATTCATCCTCACGTATCTTGACGGTAACAGAGGTAAACTGTTGGCAGAATACCCAACTTTCAGTTCATTTCAAGATAAATACCAAACCGATGATGTAATTAACAAATTAGTTGAATTTGCAGAAAAAAAAGGCATTGAGAAAGATGAAAAAGGATTGGAAGAATCAAAAGAAATATTGGCATTAAACCTTAAAGCATTATTGGCCAGAAATTTATATGACAATTCGGCTTTCTATCAAATTATTAACGAACTAAACGACAGTTACCTGAAAGCCATAGAAATTATGAATAAAGGCGATAAATATTTTAAAGAAAACAAAATTTCTTATTAATTTGCAAACATTAAAAACAGATTAGTTATGAAAGAAAATATAAAAATTGCATTATTGGCATTGCTAACCGTAACTATGGTTTATGATGTATTTATTAAAGATGAAGAAGTTACAACTGCAAATGCTACCAAGCCAAGTGTTGTGGCAAAACCGGGAGTAGAATTAAAACCGGCAAACAACACACCCGCCCCACAACCCGAAAAACCTAAATTAGCGAGCGAAACACGTCCAAAAACTACAATTCAATTTAATGAAATGGAACACGATTTTGGTGATATTTACCAAGATTCAAAAAATGAATACGTTTTCAAATTTAAAAATACCGGAAACGAACCGTTAATCATTGAAAATGCTGTTGGAAGTTGCGGATGTACAGTTCCCGAATATCCAAAAGAACCCATTAAACCGGGAGAAGAAGGCGAAATTAAAGTGGTTTACAGCCCGGGAAAACAAAAAGCTCAACAACAAAAAACCGTTACCATTACTGCCAATACCGACCCTATAACCACACAACTTAAAATTAAAGCCAACGTATTGGAAAACAAGCAATAATCTAACTAAAACAGACCTGTAAACGGCCGTCATTTATTTGTCGGTCGTTTTTTATTTTCTGCTTATGCAATTTAGAATCAATTTAATTTACAGGTTTAGTCTGCTTTTTAGCGAAAAATATTAACTTCGTTTATAATAAAGAGTTTTCAGAAAATGGAAAAATACGACTTATGTGTAATTGGTGGCGGACCTGCAGGATATGCAGCTGCCATGCGTGCTATAGATTTTGGAAAAAAAGTTATCTTAATAGAAAAAAATAAACTTGGTGGTGCAGGAATTTACGATGGTGCTTTGGCTTCAAAAACCATGTGGGAACTGTCCAAGCGATACCGCGATGTTTATGACGAATTGGGAGAACAACGTGCCGACAGAAATTTATACATCACCTTCGATGAAGTAAAAGACACCATAAACCAAGCAACATTTGAACGAAAATTTCAGCTTTCTTGTCACTTACGTATCATTCATGCCGAAACCAAACTGATAACCTACGAAAAAGGTATTGCCAGTTTTGTTACCGATAAAGAAATAAAAATTTCAAAACCCAACGGGAAAGAAGAAATTATATATGCCGAAAATACGATTATAGCCGCCGGAAGTCGTCCCAGAACCATCCCCGGTATTGAAGTGGATGAAAAAGTAATTATGACATCCGATGGTATTATGCACATGGAAGATTTTCCTGAAAGTTTGGTAATAGTTGGTGCCGGAGTAATAGGTTGTGAGTTTGCCACCATGTTTTCCAATTTTGGAAAAACCAAAGTGTACCTTATTGATAAAGCCGACAGAATCTTACCCGGCGAAGATGAGGATATTTCAAAAATCGTTTCTAAAAACCTTATAAAACAAGGGGTTACGATTCATGGCAAATCAAAACTGATACGTCTCGAAAAAAAAGACGGAAAAGAAGAATACGAAATTGAAAACGATAAAGGCGAAAGAGAAATCATTCATGTAGAAAAAGCTCTTTTATCTATTGGTCGTGTGCCCAATGTAGAAGATTTAAACATTGAGAATGCCGGTGTAAAAATGAGCAAACGCGGTGTTCATATTGGCGATATAGATACACAAACCAATGTACCGCATATTTATGCTGTTGGTGATATTTCGGGACGTATTGCCCTGGTAAACGTTGGCGAACGAGAAGCTCGTCACGCTGTGGTGCGTATGTTTGCCGACTTCCCCGTTAAACCGATAAATTACGATAATGTTTCGTGGATAATGTTCCTAAAACCGGTTGTTGCCGCTGTTGGCGAAAATGAAGTTTCATTACAGAAAAAAGGAATTCCTTACCGCGTTGCAAGAGTCGATTATTCAACCATTGCACGAGCAATTGCCATGCGTAAAACCCAAGGATTTTTCAAAATTTTGGTAACCGACGATGATGATATGCGCATTTTGGGTATGCGTGCTGTTGGCGAACATTCTTCTGCGGCAATACAATCCGTAGCGTTACTTATATATATGCAGAAAGGTGTTAACGAATTGGCTCATATGATTCATCCTCACCCGTCAATTGTAGAAGGTATGCAAGAATGTGCTCGTATGTTGTTGGGTAAATCTATTTATAAATCGGCGGTTTTCCGTGATAAACTCAAATGCTACCGTTACGACGGCAAAGGCGGTTTTCATCACTTAAATAAAATTGAAGAAAATAAAGTTTTATTCGAAAAAGTGAAAAAAGAATTTCATATTAATAAGGAAGATTAGGATAAATTAACGATAAATTTCTATCTTCCAATCATCTACCCAAAACGAATGTTTATCGGGATTCCATAGATAGACTTTTAATGTTTTATTGGAATAGCTGGGGTTGATTTGAATTGCTTCAAAAACGCTTACATTCCACCAAGCATTGTAAGAATAAATATATTTTGCCAACGGAATCCCTTTCCAATACAAGTTTTTACCGGCTTCGCCGTCAATGCTTATCACCAATTGAATATTTTCGGAATCAAGTGCTTTTAAACGATTAGAAATATGAATTTTTAAATTTTCCGGTTCATCAACAAATTTTAACGGATACAAAAAAGTTGCCGAGTATTCTCCTGTTTTTTCCACTCCGGCAGTAATATTACCGGAATTTACATGCCAAAGCGAATCGTATTGTTCATAATTATTGACCGAAACATAAAAAGGTCTTTGTTCAAGCGCTTTTTCTGGTATTTTATATAAATACATTCCACGTTTGGGATAACTTTTAATTAATCGGTAATTCGCTGTATCACTTACATACAGAGGCAAATCTTTATCCGTTTGGTTCGATAAAAACCGTGTGTAATAATTTAACCACAAATAAATACTGTCTGAATGTATAAGAGACTTATTTTGCAAGGTGTCCAATTCATTGTAATTGAAAAATTGCACATTTGGATTTTCTTCAAAACCATTATAATAGCGCCAATAATGTTTTTGCACTTTATTGGATACAACTACAGAAGGTGTAGGCAGTTCTTTTAATTCAAATAACCATTCTTTTTGCAATGAAAAATTTACTTCTTGTGCGTAAAACACATATTTTACAGGTAAAATCAACCAAACTGACCAAAACAGGTACAATACAAATCGGCGATTTACAAACATTCTGATAAGCACAATAATTCCCATCGGTAAATAAAAATAATAAAAGCTTTCGGGCGCATTAAAATAGGCAACTATTGAAAACACAATCAGCAGCGATAATATAATGATGCCGTTTTTCTTTGTATTTCGTGTAATAAACAGTTCTTCACTAAAATAATACACTATAAAAAATGAAGATGAAAGAGCAAAAAGCGGAACAAGAAACAAAAAATGCCTTGGGTCGGGACATAACGGTATATACGAAGTAATGGAAATACTCATAAAATTGGAAGACAGCAGCAATATAGATGCTAAAAAGGCAAAGAAATAGGGTTCATTACTATATATAAGTTGCCAATATTTTTTCTTTATCCATAAGGGAACTAAAAATATTAAGGGAAACAAAACAGTAGTATTTATTCCGGCTACGAACCATTCGTAAAACAACCGTTTAAGCAAGAAAATTATTGGCTGGGTATCGTAACTGCAACGGTTTAGATAACTATTTTCTTCAATTGCCCGAAAACGCGCAAAGTAATCGCCGGCAATAATTTTTGAAAGTATTAAATAGATAACAACCAACATCAACATTATCAATCCGAAAAACATCCATTGTTTTAAATTTCTGTGGTATTTAAAAATGTCTGTAAAAAACAATACGCCAAAAAGCGGCAGTAAAAAAATAACCGTTCCTTTGGTTAAAAAAACAAAAAACACACTTATCGCCAACCCTACAAAAGACAATGTATTTTGGGTTTTATGAAAATAAATATCCCTTAAAAACTTATATATCAGCAAATAAAAAAACGAAACATATAAATCGGGCAAAAGTTTATTGAAATAAATAAGATTAATTAATGTAAAAGAATAGATAACTAGCGCTGTTATTGTTACCAACTTGGGTTGTTTCACTAATAAATGAATGATTAAAAACAACGAAGCAAAAGTCGTTAGCATTGGAAATAAAGCCGTTGAAAAATCACTTATCCCAAAAAGAGAATAACTTAACGCTGTTAAAAGCACCGGAACCGTTCGAAAAGCAAAATGGTGGTTTAGTAAAGATTCTCCTTGCACTAAATTTGCAGCATTCTCGGCATAACGTATTGCGTCCCAACCATCTTGACCGGTAAAAGTAAAGTATTGAAATACTAATATCAGAACAAAAAAAGGAAGAAGAAGGCAATAATTACTCTTGCAAAATTTCATTAAAAACACGGTTTAAATTTTCTACCATTTTTTCTTCTGTAAAATAGTTTAAATATCTGTTTTTGGATGCTTTTCCCATCTGCAATCGCAAAGTTTCATCTTCCAACAACAAACGAAGTTTATCGGCAAGTGCTTGTTCATTGGCTTGCTCAACAATAAACCCGTTTTCTCCGTCAATAACCGATTCAATAATTGCTCCTTGGTTGGTGGAAATTATCGGCAAACCCGCAGACATTGCCTCTACAATTACCCACGGATGACCTTCGGGGGCTATAGGGCAAAAAGTAAAAATATCGGCTTGCGCAAACAATTTCCATTTTTCTTCTCCGCTTTTCTTATCGGGAAAAACAACATTTGTCATTTTATTATCATCAATAAATGCCATACATTCCTGCTTATACGCTTCGTCATCCCAAGCCCCCGAAGCAACCAATTCAAAAGACGGCAAAGATTTTTCTTTATTGAGAACTGCAATGGCTTTTAAAACATAAATAAAACCTTTGTTTCGTAAAAAATTGGCAAAATACAATATTCGAAGCGGTTGGTCTTTTAATTTTTGCACTTGCGGAAACGTAAAATTGCCGCCATTGGGCACAACAAAAATTTTATCATCCGGAAAATAGTCGCTAAACAAATATTTTAAATTTTCACCCAAAACAATCACTCCATCAGCACTTTGCAAAGTTTTTTTAACAAAATCATTTACCTTTTGCGAACTGTTACTCAACCAATTTTTAAAATCGCTGCCGCGCAACTGTACTATCACCTTTGCCCCTGCCTTTTTAGCCAAACGTATGTAAGGTGCATCTTTTACAAATCCCATTGTTGTTTGACTGATAGGAACCAATACAATGTCAGGCGAAATACGCTTTAACATTTTACGGTATAGGGCATATTTTTTAAGCATCAACCCCGATTTTTTCAAACTCCACTTCCCCATCGCTTTAATATCCTTATTCAATCGGGTGTCGAAATGATACAATTCCCACGCATTTTTCAACGATGAATTGAGAATAATTTGCGTAGCAATTGCCGGTCCCATATACGGTGGCGGCAATTTACCAAGTATGAGTATTTTAGGCTTTGATTCCTTCAATTTGTTTGTTTTTGGGTAATGCAAAAAAAGCAAAAACGCTTAACATAAAATATAAATAGTTTGGATAATATGTCGGAACTACACTAATGGAATACAAAACCGTTATCAGCAATAAGGTAGAACCCAAATATTTTTGATAGGTATTGAGTGAAGCAACTCTTCGGTAAATAAGATTGAGAATGGACAAATAAAGCAATAAACCTATAATTCCGGTAAAAAACAAAATGCGTAAAAAATCATTATGAGGACCTACGCCAACCATATGATAAGCATAATTAAAACTGTAAGGATAGCCAAAAAGAACAGCCACCGGATTTTGGTTAAAAAAATCTTCCAACATCATTTGCCACCTTCCTACTCTACCATGTAGCATATATTTTGTATCGGCTTTTCCTTGATAAACCTCTACATCTTTTTCTACTAATTTAGAAAATCGTTCCGAAATAAAATCTTGTCCTAAAAAAGCAACTGAACTTACAATAATCATTAAAATAACCATCGACGAAGCAATATTTGTTCTGAAATTATACATCAAGAACATCCCCAATACAGCAGTAAATACAACATAAGAAGCTACGTGATGAATATGGAAAAGCGCTACTAAACAAAATGCTCCTACTACTACCACCAAACGTAAACGCCGTCGAAAAGTAAACCGTTTTTTATTGATGAAAAATAGATAAGTGGCACTCAAAAAAGCAAACGACAAATAAATACTGTAACTCACCACATCACCAAAACTTCCCTGTATGCGTTCAAATCCTCTCGATTCCTGTACGCTGATAGGATTAATTAAAACTTCGTAAAGCAAGATTATTGCAATGGGAACAGTAGAATATAAATAAGTAACCACTATACCTTTTAAATCTTTTTTGGAACGAATAATTCTTCGGACAATCCACCACAAATAAACAGGCATAGTTAATTTTAGAAAAAATTCAACAGATAACAGATTTAAAGGGTCGTAAAAAACAATCATCATTGCGCTTGCAACAATTAGTACAAACCAATAAGTCATCCTTTTGTCAACAACGGTTTTGGTAATATTCCGTTCTTTCAAATAAGCCCAAATACTCAGCAAAGGGGTTAATATTCCCACCCAATACAATGGCGACAATAAAGGCGAAATGTTTTTCAGAAAATATAAATTATCCAAAACCGGACGGAATAAAATTAACAAGACAAACCACCGTAAATGCCAAGGCATATTGGTAAACCATATTTTCCAATCGCTGAATCTCACACAGTAAAAGTAAAAATAAAAGTAGTTTTTTACGAATAATTCCAAAGGAATAAAAAAATTGTCAGTCAAAACCTGACAGAATGGATTTAAAATCTGTAAAAATGTCTTAATTATCTTTTGGCACAAAATATGCCATTGCGCAATCGAAAAAATTAAGTCTAACCTTAAAAACGTAAAGTGATATGTCAGTAAACATTAAACCAATTGCAGGAACAGGAAACAGAATTGTTGTAGAACCTGCACCGGCAGAAGAAAAAACTGCCAGCGGAATCATCATTCCCGATACAGCAAAAGAAAAACCGCAAAGAGGAACTATTGTTGCCGTTAGCGAACAAGATGACAAAGGCAACAAACCTACAGTAAAAGAAGGTGACACTGTTCTTTACGGTAAATATGCCGGAACAGAAATCAACCTTGACGGAAAAGATTATTTAATAATGCGTGAATCAGACGTTTTAGCAGTTCTTAACTAATCCATTTTCAACAATAAATTTTCATAAAAATAATCAATAACCAAAAAAGGAGAATAAGCTATGGCAAAAGAAATAATTTTCGATTTAGAAGCTCGCGATGCATTAAAAGCCGGAGTGGACAAATTGGCTAATGCAGTAAAAGTTACATTAGGTCCAAAAGGACGAAATGTAATTTTAGATAAAAAATTCGGAGCACCACACGTAACAAAAGATGGTGTTTCGGTAGCAAAAGAAATAGAATTAAAAGACCCAATTGAAAATATGGGTGCACAAATGGTAAAAGAAGTTGCCAGCAAAACTGCCGATGATGCAGGAGACGGAACAACTACAGCTACCATTTTGGCTCAAGCCATTGTAAAAGCCGGACTTAAAAATGTTGCAGCCGGTGCTAATCCAATGGATGTAAAACGTGGTATCGACAAAGCAGTTGATGCTATTGTAAAAGAATTAAAAAACATCTCTCGCGAAGTAGGTAATGACATCAGCAAAATTGAACAAGTAGCCACTATTTCTGCAAACAACGACAACGCCATCGGTAAATTAATTGCCGAAGCAATGGAAAAAGTAAAAACTGAAGGTGTTATTACAGTAGAAGAAGCAAAAGGTACCGAAACTTACGTTGAAGTAGTTGAAGGTATGCAATTCGACAGAGGTTACTTGTCGCCATATTTTGCTACCAATACTGAAAAAATGGAAGCTGACTTAGAGAATCCTTACATTCTTATTTACGACAAGAAAATCTCCAGCATGAAAGACTTGCTTCCTGTATTGGAACCTGTAGCTCAATCCGGTCGTCCATTGTTAATTATTGCCGAAGATGTTGACGGCGAAGCATTGGCTACATTGGTAGTAAACAAAATACGCGGAGCATTGAAAGTAGCCGCTGTAAAAGCTCCCGGATTTGGCGACCGAAGAAAAGCAATGCTTGAAGATATCGCTATTTTAACCGGCGGAGAAGTAATTTCCGAAGAGCGCGGTATGAAATTAGAGCACGCAACTTTGGATATGCTTGGACAAGCCGAAAAAGTAACTATTGACAAAGACAACACTACAATAGTAAACGGCGCCGGTAAAAAAGAAGATATCGAAGCTCGTGTTCATCAAATAAAAGCACAAATTGAAAACACTACTTCTGACTACGACAGAGAAAAATTACAAGAGCGTTTGGCTAAATTAGCCGGCGGAGTAGCAGTTCTTTACGTAGGTGCTGCAACCGAAGTAGAAATGAAAGAGAAAAAAGACCGTGTAGATGATGCATTGGCTGCAACTCGTGCAGCGGTTGAAGAAGGTATTGTACCCGGTGGTGGAGTTGCCTTAATTCGTGCACAAAAAGTATTAGACGGATTAAAAGGCGACAACGAAGACCAAGATACCGGAATTGCCATTATTCGTCGTGCTATTGAAGAACCATTACGTCAAATAGTTGCCAACGCCGGAGGCGAAGGTGCTGTAGTGGTACATAAAGTAGCAGAAGGCGAAGGTGATTTTGGATACAACGCTCGTACAGAAACTTTCGAAAACTTATTCGAAGCCGGCGTTATCGACCCAACTAAAGTTACTCGTGTAGCATTAGAAAATGCAGCTTCAGTAGCAGGTATGTTATTGACTACCGAATGTGTAGTTGCTGATGCTCCTGAAGAAGAAAATGCTGCAGCTGCTGCAATGGGTGGTGGAATGCCCGGCATGATGTAATCTATCACTTTACAATTCATTCTAAAAACCGTCCTCATTTTCGAGGGCGGTTTTTTATTTTAACAAGTTGTAAACAGTTAAAAATTTCTTGCAAATTATTGTGCATTTTTGTAAAAAAACTTCAATTATGCAAGCTTACCTCGATTTATTACAACATATTCTTGACAATGGTGTTCAAAAAGGCGACAGAACCGGCACCGGCACTATCAGCACATTTGGCTATCAAATGCGGTTTGACTTAAGCAAAGGATTTCCTGTTCTTACAACAAAAAAATTACATTTAAAATCCATTATTCACGAATTACTGTGGTTTTTAAAAGGCGACACCAATATAAAATATCTAAACGAAAATGGAGTAAGAATTTGGGACGAATGGGCTGATGAAAACGGAAATTTAGGACCGGTTTACGGACATCAATGGCGCAATTGGAACAGCGAAGGTATAGACCAAATTGCCGAAGTAATTGAAGAAATAAAAAACAATCCCAACAGTCGCAGAATGTTGGTTACGGCTTGGAACCCTTCCGTGATGCCCGATACCTCAAAATCTTTTGCCCAAAATGTTGCCGAAGGCAAAGCCGCCCTGCCACCCTGCCACGCATTTTTTCAATTTTATGTAGCCAACGGAAAACTCTCTTGCCAATTATACCAACGCAGTGCCGATGTATTTTTGGGCGTTCCTTTCAACATTGCTTCGTATGCCCTGCTTACTATGATGGTTGCCCAAGTTTGCGATTTGCAACCCGGAGAATTTGTACACACTTTTGGCGATGTTCATTTGTACAACAACCATATTGAGCAAGCCAAATTACAACTGACTAGAGAACCACGCGAATTGCCAAAAATGAAAATCAATCCCGAGGTGAAAAACATCTTTGATTTTAAATACGAAGATTTTGAATTGGTTGATTATAACCCTCACCCACATATTAAAGCTAAAGTTTCTGTATAAATGAAAATCTCTCTTATTGCCGCAGTTGCGGAAAATAATGTTATTGGTAAAGACAACGATTTAATTTGGCATTTGCCCAATGATTTAAAGTATTTCAAAAAAATAACTTTGGGTCATCATATTGTTTTGGGACGAAAAAACTACCTTTCGATTCCCGAAAAATACCGCCCCTTACCCAACAGAAAAAATATTGTACTCACACGAAACCCCGAATTTAAAGCCGAAGGGTGTATTGTTCTCAACAGTTTGGAATCGGCAATAGAATATGCCAAAAATCAAGGCGAAGAGGAATTATTTATTATTGGCGGCGGCGAAATTTACAAGCAAGCGCTCGACAAAAACTTAATTAACAGACTATATATCACTCACGTACACGAATCATTCGAAGGAGATACTTTTTTTCCTCACATTAATTACGATGAATGGAAACTAGTTTCGAAAGAATGTAATTTGAAAGATGAAAAGCATCCGCATGATTTTACATTTTGCATCTACGAAAAATAAAAACAATAAATTTAAAATAACTTTCCAACCATTCGTCAAAAAAACAGCCTTACGATTTAATGGCTTTGCGTATATTTGGGACTTTCAAAAATAAATTCTACTTATGAAAAATTGGTTTTTAACTTTAGCAATTGTAATATCAAGTATTTCTGCCTTTGCACAAGGTACAATCAGAGGTTTTGTGTATGATGAAGAAACCGGCGAACCGATTATCTTTACCACAGTATTTTTAAAAGGTACAACTTATGGTGCTTCTACCGATGTAAACGGATATTTCTCTATTACAAAAGTAAAACCGGGTTCCTACAAATTAATGGTTACGTATATTGGTTATGATACTGCTTCTGTGTATATTACCATTAAGGGAAATGAAATTATCAATCAAAAATTATTCATAAAAAAATCATCCATAAAACTAAAAACCGTAGATATTTCTGCCGAAAAACAGGAGTTAAAAACTCAGGTGAAAATGTCGGTTACCAAAGTTACGCCAAAAGAAATCAGTTCTATGCCTTCGGTTGGCGGTGAGCCCGATTTGGCGCAATACCTGCAAGTATTGCCCGGTGTAGTGTTTACCGGTTCGCAAGGCGGACAGTTATACATTCGCGGTGGTACACCTATTCAAAATAAAGTATTACTCGACGGATTGATTATTTACAACCCGTTCCACTCTATTGGTTTGTTTTCGGTATTTGATACCGACATTATGCGAAATGCCGACATCTACACGGGTGGATTTGGAGCAAAATACGGCGGAAGAATTTCATCTATTATGGATATTACCACTCGCGACGGTAACAAAAACCGTTTGAGCGGAAAAGTATCGGCAAGTACTTTTGGTGCAAAAGTGTTGGTAGAAGGTCCGCTTTCAAAACCTAAAAAAATAGGCGGAAGTTCCAGCTCGTTTATTGTTTCGGCAAAACATTCTTATATTGAAAACAGTGCCGAATTACTGTACAAACCATTTTACCAAAATTTATCCGAAAGCAATCCTAATTTTCAAACCGGAGGAATTGACACCACGGGCTTACCTTACAAGTTTACCGATATTTACTCCAAATTATCGTTCAATTCGGAAAACGGAAGTAAAATCAACTTTTTCGGATTCAGATACGATGATAATGTCAATTACTCGGGCGTATCGCGTTTAAATTGGAAATCGTTCGGATTAGGAACAAACTTTGTTTTAATTCCCGGAAAATCAAGCACTTTGATAGAAGGAGTTATCGCCTACTCTTCTTATGGCGTGTTACTCGATGAATTTGACGGCTCACCCGATTCATCTTCAATTAACGGGTTTAATGCCGGAATGACCTTTACTAATTTCAATGGCGATAATGAATCGAAATACGGTTTTGAAATTCAAGGATTTAAAACCGATTATCAATTCTATAATTCGGTAAACAGAAAAATTCAACAATTTCAGAACACTACTCAATTTGCCGGATTTTTATCTTGGCGATTCAATATGAAAAAGCTGGTACTTGAACCCGGTTTCAGAATCATCTATTACGCCTCGCTTACTCAATTTTCACCCGAACCACGTTTAGCGGCTAAATACAACATTTCTGACAAGTTAAGAGTAAAATTGGCTACCGGAATGTATTCTCAGAACCTTGTCAGTTCTACTTCCGACAGAAATGTAGTGAACCTTTTTTACGGTTTTCTTTCTGCTCCTGATAATTTACAATCAGAATTTACAGACAAAAACGGTAATGTGAAAGAAGTGAAACACAATCTTCAGAAAGCCAATCACGCTATATTGGGATTTGAATACGATGTAAATAATTTTATCAATGTAAATATTGAAGGGTATTACAAACGCTTTACTCAACTTATCAATACCAACAGAAACAAATTGTTTGATGACAATGCCGCCAATGCCGATGTAGATGATATGCTTAAAAAAGATTTTATTATTGAAACAGGTGATGCCTACGGTTTTGATGTGGTTGTAAAATACCAAAGCACTCATTTTAACATTTACGCTGTTTATTCTTTAAATAAAGTATTGCGTTGGGACGGAATACAAGAATATTACACGTCATTTGACCGCCGTCATAATGTCAACTTTGTGGGTTCGTATATTTTTGGTGAAGATTTAGATTGGGAGTTTGACGTCCGTTGGAACTTGGGAAGTGGATTTCCTTTTACGCCTACGCAAGGTTTATATGACAATATTCCTTTTAATAATGTCAATACAGATTATACATCGGTAAATGGTGACCCAAAACTTATTTACGGCGAAATAAACAGCAAACGCTTGCCCTATTACCATCGATTGGATTTTACGTTAAAACGTAAATTTACCATTAGCGAAAATTCTATTTTACAAGCAACGGCAAGTGTAACCAATGTGTATAATCGTGCCAATATATTTTATGTAAACCGTATAACCGGTAAAGTGGTTCACCAATTACCATTGATGCCAAGTATAGGTTTAAGCTTGACATTCTAAATTAATAAATAACATTGCCATTGACAAAATACACTATTTACAAGTATTACGGATATTTAGGGTTGGGGGCAAATTGAAAAAATGAAAAGACAGCTAATATTTCTGACAATTATTCTTCAGGCGACAATAACGCTTGGACAAACTAAAGAGCAAAAGAAAACTGAAAAATGGTTGAATAAGAAGGGAATTCAGCTGAACACCCCTAAAACTCCAGAGGGTTTTGAGAGACAAACAGATTGCAAAGGTCGACCTATTTACAGAAAAGAATCTGCCGACACAATTACATTAATAACTTGGAACGGCTCAATTGCAGAAGACTTAAAGAAATTTAAGAAAACGACACAGGAACCAGGTTTTAATATCTATAAATATCCTTCAGAAGTTCAAAAGAACGGAACAGTAATAGTTAATAGAATGAGTGAATCTAAATTCATTTGGAGAAACGACACCTTATATCTTCTTGATACTTATAATGAAGCTGCTGCAAAAGCTCAATTAAAGTTAATGGAAGACAATTTTGCTAAGAAAATATCAACAGAAGAGTATCGTAGAAATCTTGAATCATTTGACGAGAGTAAATATCCTTTTAAACCGAAATTCAAGATTATCTATTACAAAGGAATATTCAAAGACTCCTACAGATATAAGTTTTCTAAGAAGGAGAATTTTAGAATGGAATCAGTTAGTTTGGTAGAAATGTGGACTGAGAATGGGAGAACCTTCTATGAAATTAACCTTGACACTCATACAAACGGTCGATACAGATTTTCGGAAGACATGAAATACCTTGAAAGAAATAATTGTAGAAAAAAATAATAAAAACTCCCCCCCCCAACAATGGCAAAAAAACATAGGGGTGCATAGTGCCCGAAACCGTTAGACAACATTTAAAATGAGACTGTATACTTATTGTCATAAATGTAAAAAGAAAATTAGATTTTCAAGTTGGGAATCCGATAGGGTTGAGTTGTCTAAATCAAAAGGTGAAAGAATCGAATTAACTTGTAAAAATTGTGGTTATAAAGGTTTTTATCATGTAAATAGTGTAAAAGCAATAGAAAGTAAATCTTTACAAATCATAAGTTTGACAGTTTACTTTCTTGGAACACCACTGATGTTAATATGGTTTTGGGACTATATTTTACGATTTACATATATTTACGTGATTGCAGGGTTGATTGGTTTGCTCGGTGTTCCTTTTATGCTTTATTCAGTAATTGAAAGAGAAGAAAGGAAGAAAATAAGACATTTTAACAGTTACAAAATCAAGGAATAGTAAATATGATGAATATATTTATAAATTTGTTATGAATTTGAAATAGTTAAAGACTAATTTGTTAATTAAGAAATAAATACGTTACCTAACAAAGTCATACAAAATAATTGTTGTTTTTGATTTTAAAGAAAATTCTTACTTTTATCAAGTGTTGGATTTGTCGGTGGAATTTTAACTGCGTGAAAATTCCACAACTTTGTATAGACCTGCACGTTGGAATTCATAAAAAAAAACCACCGCCATCAGTAGAATTTTTATGCCGTTTAATTTTCACATGAGAGTATCCCATTAAAAATAAAAACCCCGTTTCTAAATTAGAAACGGGGTTTACCACTTATATGTATTTTAATTTATTTTTTTACTTCGTCAACAATGGCTTTAAAAGCCTCAGGGTGATTCATTGCCAAATCGGCTAAAACTTTACGGTTAAGTTTAATTCCTTTGGCATTTGCTTTACCCATAAATTCAGAGTAAGACATTCCGTGCTCACGCACACCTGCATTAATTCGCTGAATCCACAATGAGCGGAAGTTTCTTTTCTTTTGTTTACGACCTTCGTAAGCATATTGCATACCGCGTTCAACGGCATTTTTAGCTACTGTGTAAACATTTTTTCTGCGTCCAAAGTATCCTTTGGCTTGTTTTAAGATTTTTTTTCGGCGTGCTCTTGACGCTACTGCATTTTTTGATCTTGGCATAGTTTTAAATTTTTTTGGCTGTTAGTGGTTTGACTAATCAAACACTTTTCGTACTAAAAGCCCGGTTAATAACTGTTTTTAATTTAACCTGAAATTAAAAGATTTTATTCGCTTACTTTTTTGCTAACATTACCAATACATTTGGTGTATCGGCTTTGTGTACAAGCGTAAACTTGGTTAAGTTACGTTTACGTTTTTTCGATTTTTTAGTCAAAATATGACTTTTGTAAGCGTGTTTTCTTTTAATTTTTCCCGAGCCGGTAAAAGTAAATCTTTTTTTGGCACTGGAATTTGTTTTCATCTTCGGCATAATTCGAAATTTTAAGGGTTTATATAAGTGGTAATTTTTATTTCTTCTTTTTAACTTTTGGAGCAAGGAACATAATCATTCGCTTACCTTCCAATTTGGGCAACTGCTCTACAGTGGCAATATCTTGTAATTCTTGCGCCAACTTTAACAACAAAATTTCGCCCTTTTCTTTAAACAAAATTGTTCGTCCTTTAAAGAACACATACGCTTTTACTTTTGCTCCTTCTTCCAAAAACTTTTTGGCATGTTTGAGTTTAAAGTTAAAATCGTGTTCGTCAGTGTTTGGGCCAAATCGAATTTCTTTAACAACTACTTTGCTTTGCTTTTGTTTTAATTCTTTTTGACGCTTTTTCTGTTCGTACAAAAATTTATTGTAATCAATAATTTTACAAACAGGCGGATCGGCTTTTGGCGAAATTTCGACCAAATCCAACCCTTGTTCTTCGGCCATGGCAAGTGCTTCTTTTGTAGAATATATTCCGGGCTCTACGCCCTCTCCTACAACGCGCACTTCGGGAACTCTAATGTGTTCGTTAATTCTGTGTTCAGCTCTTTTTTGCTGACGGCCTCTGTTATTATTTCTGCGAATCTTTGCGATAGCTAAATCCTCCTTTTAATTTAATTTACTCTTATTTAATTCGTTCTCAATTTCTTTTTTAACCAATCCGGCAAAATTCTCAATGCTCATACTGCCTAAATCTTCTCCTCCGTGTTTACGTACCGAAACGGTATTGTTTTCTACTTCTTTTTCCCCAACTATAAGCATAAAAGGTATTTTTTTCACCTCATTATCTCTAATTTTCTTCCCTACTTTTTCGTTACGGTCATCAACGAAACCGCGAATATCGTAATTATTTAGCAAATTTAAAATATTTTGGGCATTTTCATTGTATTTTTCACTCACGGGCAAAATTACAATTTGCTCGGGTGTAAGCCAAAGCGGGAAATTTCCGCCGCAATGTTCTATCAACAATGCTACAAAACGCTCCAAGCTTCCAAATGGTGCCCGGTGAATCATCACAGGACGATGTTTTTGGTTGTCGCTTCCCACATATTCCAATTCAAAACGTTCGGGCAAGTTATAATCTACCTGAATGGTTCCCAATTGCCATTTTCTGCCCAAAGCATCTTTTACCATAAAATCGAGCTTAGGTCCGTAGAAAGCTGCCTCTCCGTATTCCACAACGGTTCGTAAGCCCTTTTCTTTGGCAGCATTGATAATTGCTTGTTCGGCTTTTTCCCAATTTTCATCCGTCCCAATGTATTTTTCTTTATTTTCCGGGTCGCGTAATGAAATTTGAGCGGTATAGTCGTCAAATCCTAATGCATTGAATACATAAAGCACCAAATCTATTACTTTTTTAAACTCATCTTCCACTTGGTCGGGGCGACAAAACAAGTGCGCATCATCTTGAGTAAATCCTCTTACACGAGTTAAACCGTGTAATTCACCGCTTTTTTCATACCGGTAAACTGTTCCAAATTCGGCTAAACGCAAAGGTAAATCTTTGTATGAACGGGGTTGTGTTTTGTATATTTCGCAGTGATGCGGACAGTTCATCGGTTTTAGCAAAAATTCTTCGTTTTCGTCAGGTGTTTTAATGGGTTGAAAACTGTCTTCGCCGTATTTGGCATAATGCCCAGATGTTACGTATAATTCTTTGCTTCCGATGTGTGGTGTGACAACCGGTAAGTATCCCATTTTTTGTTGAGCATTGCGCATAAAACGCTCTAATCGCTCACGCAACATTGCTCCTTTTGGCAACCATAAGGGTAATCCTTGTCCTACTCTTTGCGAAAATGAAAACAGTTCCATTTCTTTTCCCAACTTGCGGTGGTCGCGCTTTTTTGCTTCCTCAAGCATATGCAAATATTCCGTAAGCATTTTTTGTTTTGGGAAAGATATACCGTAAACGCGGGTCAATTGCTTATTTTTCTCATCTCCTCTCCAATAAGCTCCGGCAACGTTTAATATTTTCACTGCTTTTATAAATCCGGTGTTTGGAATATGTCCTCCACGACATAAATCGGTAAAATCATCATGGTCGCAAAAAGTAATTTCACCGTCGTTTAATCCTTCTATCAATTCTATTTTGTAAAGATTATTCTCTTTTTTGTAAAATTCGAGCGCTTCTTGTTTTGAAGCTTTGCGCATTTTAAATTCTGCCTTTTTTCGGGCAAATTCCAAAAATTTATCTTCTATTTTTTTGAAATCTTTTTCGTGAATGGTTTCATCGCCTAAATCAACATCGTAATAAAATCCGTTTTCTATTGCCGGACCAATAGTCAGTTTTATATTGGGATAAAAATATTTTAACGTTTGTGCCAATACGTGCGCCGACGAGTGCCAAAAAGCTTGTTTACCTTCATCATCGTCCCAGGTTAATAATTTTAAAGTGCCATCTTCGGTAAGCGGAGTTGTTACTTCAATTATTTTACCGTTAAACTTGGCCGAAAGAACATTTCGTGCCAACCCTTCGCTGATGCTTTTAGCAATATCTAAAGGTGTTGTTCCTTTTTCTACTTCTTTAACCGAACCGTCGGGTAACGTTATTTTAATCATTTGCAATAGTTTAAACGGCTGCAAAAGTAAGAAAATTGATTGTTTTACCGTTTAAAAAACTTAAATTGATGAAGGAATCCTCATTTTTTCAAATATTTCTTTATATTCTTTAGTCAATCGAGTTTCAATTTTATAAATATCCGGCTCTCTTGACTTGGGTAATATCAATAAAAAATTTTCTACTCCTTCATTATCTTCTTGACTTGGGTAAAAAATAAAATTTTCGTCATATTTAATTTTACTAAAAACTAACCTTAAATATATATTTTGTCGCTGACTTTGTGTTCTTTTGGCACTCACATCTTTTTCATCCCATTCACCAAAAAATGCAAATCCAAGAGCAGGATTTTGCTTATACAGTTTCAAACACAATTTTAAAACAGCGGTTAAAACCTCTCTAAATGTATTAAAATCTTTCCCTATTCTTAATTTATACTTTTCGGGATGTGAAGAAAACTTTTTAGGATAAAACTTCACAACACATATATCCCATTCAAAAAAATCAACTTTTAAAATATATTTTTTCTTGGATTTGGTATTAATTTTATATTCGTACGAAAACTTTTCTCCAAAAAAAGATGTAGTAGACTTCCTAATAGGATTACCTATTTCTTGAACGCTCTCTAAATCAAACACAATTACTACATAATAAAAGTATAGGCCTTAATTTGATACTTTTCAATATCCTTTTGAGATACTTTTGAAAGTTTTATCTTATGCTTTTTTTTCTCGTGCAATTGTAATTCCGTTTTATTTTTTACGGAATTTTTATCTATTGATGAAAAAGAATCGGATACGCCCATTTTTCATTTTTTATGATATACAAAATTAATAAAAATATTAAAATCAATGAATTAAAAACAAAATTAATATAAATCTACAAAATAAAAATACTTGGTTTCGTTGTTCAATTGATATGATTTTTCAACTGTCTCGCCAAAATCAAAGTGGATAGTTTTTTTAAACAGTGGTCCTGCAAAACAAAAAGTGTGAAATTCGCCATTTTCTCCGCAAGGGTCGGTTCCTTTTGCCATTTCAGGAATCAAGTTGGGGGTAACTTCTTTTTTTAACAAATGCTTATTGGCTTCATTTGTTGCACAAATAATGGTTCTAAAACCGTCTTTATTAAAGGATTTCACCAATTCAGTCGTGTTTTCATTCCACAAAGGATAAATTCCTTTCATTCCTACTTCTACCAATTTTTTATCGCGATATTCTTTTAAATCTTGCAAGAAAATATCACCATGCACCACATAATCTACGCCTTGATTTTTGTAATGAAGTAATTTTTTTCGCAAAGTATTTTCATAAGTTTCATGTGTATTATCCTGTAATTCGATAAAATCTAAAGGTAAACTCAATGCTTCAGCTTGCTTTTTGATAAGTTCTTGCCGAATGCCGTGCATTGTTAATCGATTAGTTGATGTATGTTTATTTGAAATCAACGCAATAACCTCGTAATCAGAAGACTTAATCAACCTATATAAAGCATAAGTACAATCTTTACCGCCACTCCATGCAACTATAATTTTCTTTTTCATTTTAGAAATTTAGTGTAAGCGAAAATCCTTTTTGCCATTTTTGCGAATAATTTATTTGATGTAGTGACGGCTGGATGTTGAGCGACAAATCATCGCTCACATCAAAATAAAACAAATGTGCATCTACCGAAGCATCAATTATATTCAAAGCATACACCAATCCGGTTAAAATATACATCAAATCACGGTTTCGTTTGTAATAATCGACTAATTGCACCATGGTTTGGTCATTATAAACCAATAAGTATGGGTCGGTGGTTGCAGGGTCATTATCGGTTCGGTAAATGTATGCCCGTTTATAGTTTTGAAACTTACTGTTCAAATCTATCGATAAATAAACCGTTGTGGCCATTGCGGCGTATATTACGGGAATTTTCCAGTATTTTTTGTTGTACACCTGCCCCAATCCGGGTAAAACTGCAGACATAATAGATGCTTTTAGAGGACTGTGCTTTGGTAAACTGTCGGTAAGCAATGTGTCTTGCGATAATTGATTTTTTTGCGCAATTGCTGAAAAAGACAAAACCAAAAAAAATATTATTAACCGTAAGGATAAACGCATTTTATAATCCTAAAATTTCTGCAATTCGCTCCAATTGTTCATCCGACTTGTATTCAATCACTATCTTACCTTTGCCGTTTGCCGATTTTTGAATTTTTACCGGCGCTTGCAACATATCCGACAAATCGTCTTTAATTTTTTGCTGAGTAAAGGATAAAGGTGTACTCTGTTTCTTTTTTACCTTTTGCTCTACACCACCCTTAACAAGTTCTTCGGTTTGACGGACAGAAAGTCCTTTTGCCAATATTAAACGAAAGTATTGCAATTGTTTTTTTGTTTCTGGAACAGAAATAAGCGCACGTGCATGCCCCATACTCAATTTTCCATCGCGAATAGCTGCTTGAATTTCAGGTGGTAATTTTAATAATCGAAGATAATTGGCAACTGTGGAACGTTTTTTCCCTACCCTTTTACTTAACTCTTCTTGCGTAAGACTGCATTCATCTACCAATCGCTGATAACTCAAAGCCACTTCAATAGCATCAAGGTTTTCGCGTTGAATATTTTCGACCAATGCCATTTCGAGCATTTCTTGGTCGTTTGCAACACGAATAAATGCAGGAATAGTCTCCAGCTCAGCCATTTTAGAAGCTCTAAAGCGTCTTTCTCCGGATATTAACTGGTATTTACCATACCCTAATTTGCGAACCGTTATTGGCTGAACAACGCCTAATTCTTTGATAGAAAGAGCTAATTCGGCTAATGCTTCTTTATCGAAATTTGTTCGAGGTTGAAATGGATTTACTTCAATTTGCTCGATAGGAATTTCGGCAACCGAACCTAGTATTGCCGCTTTTTCTTCCGTGCTTTTGGCGGTAATATCGGTTTCGGAATTTTGCAACAGCGCACTCAATCCCTTTCCTAATGCCGGTTTCTTCTGATTACTCATCTAACGGTATAGTTTTTTCTGCGTTCGACATTTTTGTTAAATCATTCTTTTGCAATAATTCACGCGCCAAATTGAGGTAATTTATCGCACCTTTGGATGAAGCATCGTGCATAATAATAGTTTTGCCGTGGCTGGGCGCTTCTCCCAATTTGGTATTTCTTTGAATAATTGTATCAAAAACCATTTGCTGGAAGTGTGTTTTCACATCCTCAACCACTTGATTGGCTAAACGCAAACGGATATCATACATTGTAAGCAATAATCCTTCTATCTCTAATGCTGGATTTAAGCGCGATTGTACAATTTTAATGGTATTGAGTAATTTGCCCAATCCTTCAAGAGCAAAATATTCGCATTGTATCGGAATAATTACCGAATCGGCGGCAGTAAGTGCATTAACGGTAATCAACCCTAAAGAGGGCGAACAATCGATTAAAATAAAATCGTAATCATCTTTGATTTTGTGCAATGCATTGCGCATCATTTTTTCGCGGTTGGCAAGATTTATCATTTCTATCTCGGCACCAACCAAATCGATGTGTGCCGGCAATAAGTCCAAGTTGGGTGATTCGGTATGTAAAATGGCATCCGAAGGTTCAATTTCATTAATCAGGCATTCATAGATGCTCTGTTTCACATTTCGCGGATCATACCCTACTCCCGAAGTTGAATTTGCTTGCGGATCGGCATCTACCAATAAAACTTTCTTTTCCAACACACCCAATGCTGCGGCTAAATTAATAGCCGTAGTGGTTTTTCCTACTCCGCCCTTTTGATTTGCTATGGCAATTATTTTCCCCATTTATATGTTTTAATTATTATAGTTCAACAGTTTTTCCGATTTCTATTAAAATCAACTCGTTTCCGGCTTCCTTAAATTTTGTTTTAGCTTCATTTTTGTCAATCACAATATATGGAAAGGTATCATAATGCATACCGATAACACGATTACATTGCAAATACTCCGCAGCGATAACCGCATCATCTATTCCCATTGTAAAATTATCGCCCAAAGGCAACATAACAAACGAAAATTCATTTTGTTCGCCAAAAAGCTGCATATCTTTCGTTAACGCCGTATCGCCGGCAAAATAAAACGTTCCCTCCGGTGTTTTCACGATAAATCCCCCCGGATTACCTCCACTTTTACCATCGGGTAAAGTGCTTGAATGAACAGCATTAACATACTGAACCGTTCCGAAATCGAAAGTCCAATTACCACCGTGATTCATCGGATGACCGTTTTGCAATCCTTTTTCGGCAAACCAACTGACAATCTCAAAATTGGAAACTATTTTAGCTCCTGTTCGTTCAGCGATTGTTTGCACATCCGCCAAATGGTCTTCATGCCCATGCGAAACAAGTATATAATCGGCAGGCACACTATTTATATCAATATGTTTAGCCAATTCGTTTGGCGTAATAAACGGGTCGAACAATAAATCAACACCATTTACATTTACTCCCATGCAAGAATGTCCGTAATACGTAACTTTCATTTCTTATGATTTAACAGTTTACAATTAAAATAAATTGCTGACTTTTGATGTATAAAATTACAACTTTAATACGGCTTTAACCGTGAAAAATTATAAGTTTTACTAACAAAATTATGTTAAAAGACATGCGTATTTCTATCATATTGGGAACAAACAGAAAAGACAACAAAAGCAAGATATTTGCCGATTATTACATTAAGTTATTAACAAAAGAAGGAGTGGATAACAGCATTTTTTCGATGGATGAATTGACAAAAGTGCTTGATTGGAATAAAATGTACGACTATGAAAACAGTCCGGTAAATGAACTGACAGAAAAATACATAAAGCCTGCCGATGCTTTTGTATTTGTAATACCCGAATATAATGGAAGTTTTCCGGGAATTGTAAAATTGATGATTGACAGCATCCATCCGGAACATTTTAAGGGAAAGTTTGCATCAGTAATTGGAATTGCCAGCGGAAGAGCCGGAAATTTACGCGGAATTGAACATTTAAACGGCGTTTTGCAACATTTAGGCATTCACACTTTACCCAATGTTTTACCTATTTCTCAAATTTTTAATTTAATTGATGAGAATGACAGTCTTATTGATAAATCAACTCAATTTCTAATTGAAAAAGATGCTGATGCTTTGATAAAATTAGTTGAAAATAACCGGTAAAATTATCTTAACTGACCTTCGCTTTTAGCGATAATAGTAGCAACTGTTGCATCGCCGGTTACATTAACTACTGTTCGGCACATATCCAAGATTCTGTCAACAGGTAAAATAACTGAAATCCATACCGGATTTAACCCTACCGATTGTAATACAATAATTAACATAATCAACCCTGCCCCCGGCACTGCTGCTGCCCCAATAGATGCCATTGTTGCCGTAAACACAATGGATATTTGCTCTACAATTGATAAATCTACCATATGCATTTGAGCCAAAAACACCACGGCAACAGCTTGATATAGGCTTGTACCATCCATATTTACCGTAGCACCTACAGGTAACACAAATCCTGAAATTTCTTTCGAAACTTTTAAATTTTCTTCAACACACTCCAACGTTACAGGCAAAGTTGCTGCACTGGAACTGGATGAAAATGCCAACAGTTGTGCAGGAGCTATTGCTCTGAAAAATTCTGCATAACCGATTTTTCTTGTAATCAATTTTACCAATAAAGGATAAACGACAAAAATCATAATCGCCAACCCTATCACTACCGTAAGCGAATACCAACTGAGCCCTTTAAAGGTTTCATTTATTTTAGAAATGTCATCTCCGGCAATTTTAGCCATTTCGCCCGCCAATAATGCAAACACAAAAAACGGCGATGCTTTCATAATAATATCTACCATTTTCAGAAAAACTTCATTCACCGCTTCAAGCACCGGAATTAACGGCGAAGAAATATTTTTAGGCAATGACACCAAAGCTATACCAAAAAAAAGAGCAAAGAAAATAACCTGCAACATCATTTTACCGGAGGTAAGTGCTGCAAATATGTTGCTTGGCACAATATCTACAAGCATTTGCAACGGTCCTTGTTCTTTCGTTTTTGATGCTTGAGAAATTTTATCGGCTACTTTGCTGTCAATTTCTCCGTTATTTTCAACCGATGTTTTTACTGTAGAATTACAAGAAATACACTCACCCTTAACCGACACATCGGGAGTTGCCATAGCCCAATGCTCGTATTTTATGCGATTCTCTTTTCGCTGTTTTTCATCCATTAATTTGCCCGGAGCAATACTATTTACAACCAATAAACCAATGGTAACAGCTAATATTGTTGTCAAAATATAAGTTACAATTGTTTTCAACCCCAAACGCCCCAAGCGAGCAGTATTTGACAACCCTGCCACTCCTGTAATAATTGAAAAAAGAACCAAAGGAACAGCTATTAACTTTAACAGTTTGACGAAGATAGTTCCGAAAGGTGCCAGCCAATCGAGTGTAAATTGCGACAAGTGAAACGAAGCAGAAAAAAATGACCATACAATTCCCAACACCAATCCTATCAATATTTTCCAGTGAAGTGCCATTTTTTTCATTGTATGTTATTTTTTTGGCTTTTGATAAATTTCCGATTTCATTAATCCTAATTTATTGAACAAATGATTGAATGATGTTCCCAACACACCAAATCCGTACTTCATACTGCGTGAAAAATTGATGGATGATGCTTCATCAAAATACTTTGTCGGACAAGTGATTTCGGCAATTTCATATCCGGCATAAAATATTTGCGAAATCATTTGATTATCAAAAACAAAATCATCGGAATTGGCGTTGTAATTTATATTTTCGAGCACTTCACGCGAAAATGCACGGTATCCGGTATGGTATTCGGAAAGCTTTTGATTGATAATAATATTTTGTGTTAAGGTTAAAAAACGATTGGCTACGTATTTATATAAAGGCATCCCTCCTTTCAGTGCTCCCTTACCCAAAATTCGACTGCCAAAAACCACAGGATAAACATCGTTGGCTATTAAATAAGCCATTGAATGGATTAATTTAGGGGTATATTGATAATCGGGATGCAACATTACAACAATATCCGCACCTAATTTCAAAGCTGTATTGTAACATGTTTTTTGATTTCCGCCATATCCTTTATTTTCTTCATGGCGAATTATATGTTTTATACCTAACGATTTGCCCACTTCCACCGTGTTATCGGTTCCGTGGTCATCAACCAAAATCACTTCATCTACAATATCAAATGGGATTTCTTTGTAGGTTTTTTCCAATGTCGCTGCGGCATTGTATGCCGGCATTACTACTGCTATTTTTTTGTCGTTTATCATACACGTACATAAATCGGGGCTAAATTACGGGATATATTTTGAATTACAAATCAACAGGAATAATTTGAATAACCGTATCCTAAAAAAAACTTAACTTTGGAAACTTTCAAAGTTCATAACTTATATGAAAAAATTACTTCAAAACAGACACACTCCTTTTTGGCTGATTACTTTTAGTGTTATTACGGTTTTAACATTAAGCGTTTTAATTCAAGACGGAATGTTTATGGATGCGATGTTATACACATCGGTTGCCCATAACTTAAGTCATGGTATCGGCACGTTTTGGTTCCCTGAATTTAGTTACCATAATATAGCCGGGTTGCCTTCGTTTCACGAGCAACCACCATTGGTTTTCGGTATTCAAGCATTATTTTTTAAATTACTGGGTGACAGTATGTATGTTGAACGGTTTTACACATTTCTCACATTAATTATTACGGCTCTTCTAATTGTTATTTTATGGAAAAATATATTTCCTGATAATGAAAAATACCGTCAAACCGCTTGGCTACCACTGTTTTTGTGGATGATTATTCCTGTTGGATTTTGGTCGTACCAGCATAATATGCATGAAAATACAATGACTGTATTTATTCTTTTGTCGGTATTGTTTGCATACAAAGCATTTAAACACGAAAAACATTCTGTTTTATTGATGATATTATCCGGAATAATGATCTTTGCCGCAACATTAAGTAAAGGATTCCCCGGATTTTTTCCTATCGTGGCGCCGTTTTTATATTGGTTAACTACACGAAAAATCTCATTAAAAAAAGCACTACTGTTTTCTGTCGTCATTACAGCTACACCCTTGGTTATTTACGGCATTTTATTTTTATTTCCGGAAAGCAACAAAAGTTTGACGTTGTATTTGGTTAAAAGAGTTTTTCACCGAATAAATCTCCAACCAACAGTAGATAACCGATTTTGGATTTTATGGCGACTGTTTACCGAATTATTACCCTCCATATTATTTGTATTACTGTTTATGCTTATCGCTAAAATAAAGAAGATTACATTTAAATTACCCGGATTGTTTAATGAGGGGCTATTTTTTATTTTATTGGGATTAGCCGGTTCGGCACCTTTGATGCTCACTTTGGTACAAAAAGGATTTTACTTTGTGCCTTCGCTGCCTTTTTTCGGCATAGGATTAGCTGTTCTTATTGTTCCGGTAATTTCTTCTTTAATTGCAAACATAAATGTTCACAGTAAAGCGTTTAGATTGTTAACGGCATTTAGCGTTGTATTGTTTATTTCCTCTATCGGTTATGTAATTGCCCAAAAAGACAAAACCAGTCGCGATAAAATATTGTTGCACGATGTTTATTTAATCGGTAAAGAAGTACCGGCTCACTCTTTGGTTTCAATTCCATTTGAAATGTGGGAAGACGAATGGAGCTTGCAATGTTATTTAATGCGTTATTATTACATTAGTCTCGACCCTGAATATTCGGAATTACAACATTATTTCATCATCAATAACGCTTTGCCTCTTACTGTCCCCGAAGGGTATAAAAAATTGAATATAAACACTATTCAATATGATTTATATGTAAGAAAAGAATAAAAAAGTTACTCTTCCAGCATTTTTTCAAATTCCTTTTCAGAGATGATTTTAATTCCCAATCGCTCGGCCTTTTCTCTTTTTGAAGGTCCCATATTTTCGCCGGCAATTATGTAATCTGTTTTTGACGAAACACTTGACACTACCCTGCCCCCGTTTTGTTCTATCAAATGCTTGAGCTCATCTCTCGAAAAATCGTGAAATACTCCGGAAACGACAAATTTTAATCCGGCTAATTTATCCGACATATTCTGAAGTTGTTCTTCAGTTAGCGAAAACTTCAATCCGTGTTTTTTCAGTCGGTTGATAATTTCTATATTATGCTCATCTTTAAAGTAACGAATAATGCTTTTGGCAATCTTTTCGCCAACATCTTCGGCTTTTACAAGCTCTTCAAACGTAGCTTTTTGCAAATTATCTATGGATTTAAAATGCCGGGCTAATTTTTTGGCAACCGTCTCTCCCACATACCGGATGCCAATAGCAAACAACACTCGTTCAAAAGGTACTTCTTTTGATTTCTCAATACCTTTAAGCATATTATCCACCGATTTTTCGGCAAAGCGTTCCAAAGGCAGTAATTGTTCTCTTTTCAACTCATATAAATCGGCAATGGTACGAATTAGTCCGGCATCGAATAATTGCTCAACCGTTTCGTCTCCTATGCCTTCAATATTCATTGCTTTACGCGAAATAAAATGTTGTATTTTTCCGATTAACTGCGGACGGCATCCCCATTCATTAGGGCAATAAACAATAGCTTCGTCTTCATTTCTGACCAACTTAGTGCCACATTCTGGACAATGCGTAATAAATTCAGTCTTGGGTAAACCGGGCGGGCGCTTATCAAAATCTACGGCAACAATTTTCGGAATAATTTCACCTCCTTTTTCTACATAAACCATATCGCCCACTCGAATATCCATTTGCTCAATGTAATCGGCATTATATAATGAAGCACGTTTTACAACTGTTCCTGCCAAGTGAACCGGTTCCAGATTCGCCACCGGTGTAATTGCACCTGTTCTTCCTACTTGATAAGAAATAGAGAGTAATTTGGTTTCTACTCTTGCGGCTTTAAATTTGTATGCAATTGCCCATTTGGGCGATTTTGCCGTATAACCGATTTGTTCTTGTTCATCATAATCGTTTACTTTCAATACAATTCCGTCTATGCCAAAATTCAAATCATCGCGATGTTTATCCCAATAGTTGATAAAATCCAATATTTCCTCGATAGTCGTTGCTTTTTTAATAAAGTTATTTTCGGGACGTGGCACTTTAAAACCCCACTCGCCCATTTTCAATATATTATCATAATGATTATTAAACGGACGTTTATCAGCAATTAAATAATACATATACGAATCGAGTCGGCGCTTTGCGACAATAGAAGAATCTTGAATTTTAAGCGTTCCGGCAGCAGCATTTCGAGGGTTAGCAAAGGGTGGTTCGCCAATATCCTCACGCTCCTCATTTAATTTATTAAAAACATCAAATGGCATCAATATTTCTCCACGTACTTCAAACTCATCCGGGTAATCATTTCCTCTTAATTGTAAAGGAATGGAACGTATTGTCATAACATTAGGTGTTACATCATCGCCTTGATATCCGTCGCCACGAGTTACGGCTTGAACCATTTCGCCGGTTTTATATCTTATACTTATAGCTACTCCGTCATATTTCAACTCCAATACATATGTAATTGGTTTGTTTACCAATTTCATAATACTTTTTTCCCAGTCTATTATTTCTTCAATACTGTAAGTATTGCTTAACGAGAGCATTGGCACCTTATGTTTTACCGTTGGGAAATTTTTGGTTACTTGCCCTCCTACTCGTTTTGTCGGCGAATTTTTATCGGCAAATTGAGGAAATTGCTTTTCGAGCTTTTCGAGCTCTTTTAGTTTCATATCATACTCATAATCACTAATTACCGGCTGAGCCAATACGTAATACCTGTAATTATGCTCATTTAATTCTTCTGTCAGTTGCTTAATGCGTTCTTTCGCCTCTTCAGGTGTCATAAGCTAATTTTTGATGGTGAAAATTAACGGTTTTTAACGCCAACACAATGAAAAACAAAAAGTATTTTTTAACAATGGATATTAAAATTCTTAACTTTGAGTAAATTGAATTTTATGGACGAACAGAATAAAAAAATAGAAGAATTTTACAAAAATTTAGAAGAAAAATTAAACAGTACAGACGAATGGCCTACACTATATATGTTTAAATTTATTATCCCTAACGATTTACATAAATTGGCATTGGTAGAAAAATTATTTGACAAAGAAACCGCCTCGATGTACACTAATGAATCAAAAACAGGAAAATACATATCTGTAACGGCAAAAGAAATGATGCTCACACCAAAAGATGTGATAAAAAAGTATAAAAATGCTTCAAAAATTGAGGGAATAATTATGCTTTAATAAGGATACCCCCCATTTACAGATTCTAAAACACTAAAAAACAAAGTTCCATATAAAGCTAAAACAACAATTATATACAAAAGAAATATACCGGATAATGATAACCCGATAATTGCTGTTACTTTTCCTGCATTTAAATTTTTATATGATGACTCGGTATATTTTTTAGGATTTTCTTTATATAATTTTAAATCTTTATTGGCTAACACTAAGGCAATTACACCTAAAACGACACCTATAATTCCGTAACACCAACAAAAAACAATAGATAAAATACCTAATACCAGCACAGCGGTGGCATTAGGTAAATCATCGTGTTCTAAATAAATACTTTGAGTTTGATGATTAACGGCACTTTCATCACCAGACTGAATATTTTGATTTTTTTCTTCCACTATCTATTCTTCAGTTTTATTCACAACATATTCTGCATCTCCAAATGCCAATAGCGGATAAAATATAATTGGTAATAATATAAGCCCAATTGTAAAACCTACTCCCTTACCAAAACTTTTAGATAAATCATTTAATACAATTATCATTGTAATAAAATTAACAATTGGAATAAGGAGTAATATAATCCACCATACCGGTCGATTAACAATTTTCAACAATACAATTATATTGTATATTGGAATTATACTCGCCCATCCAGGCTGACCGGCTTTTGTGAAAATTTTCCACATTGACGCTATCATTAATATGATAACTGCTAAAGGTAAAATGACTCTTAATGCTTCTTGCATAATATTTAATTTTATTGGTTAATACATTGCAAGTAATAAAAAATATTTTCTCCATGCAATAGTTTACCTTGCATAGTTATTAACAATTTGCCGACCAAAAATCAAAATTTGCTATTTGTTTATTTGTTTTTGTTACGTTTTCTTCTATTGTATATTTGTTAATAAAAATCGTTGATTTATCCAATTTCAACCGGATTTCTCTCAATTCTCCTGTATATTTTTTTACCAATAAGATAATTTCATCATCTTTAAAATAATTAAACCACTGTTCCCAATCGTTTTGTGGCATGATATTATTTATCGAAACTAATTCATCACCTACGGTCAGCCCTTTATTTTCGGCTAATGAACCGGGCATACAATCGGTAATTTTATTCTCATTTATAATAATTCCCAAGTAACTTTCATGCGCTTTTCCGGTTGGTTGTTTTTTTATTTCCAAACCAAGGGTATTGGCTGCATGCTGCAAATAAGGCAAATAATCAGCTGTGCCAAATATTAAATTATCAAAAATGCTCGAAAAATCGGCTCCGGAAATTTTTTCTACGGCATCTTTATAATCTTCGTCTGCCACGCCCTTTCCTTTTTGGGCAAATTCTTGATATAAATATTTCATTACATCCAAAATGGATTTTGAAGCATTTGTTTTTTCAATAATAAACGCATCTGTAATAAACGCACATAATGACCCTTCGGTGTATATAGATACTTTCCGGTTGGGAATACCTTTTGAGTAACCGTCGAGCCACGTATCAAAAGAAGAATCGGCAACCGACATGTTTTTTCTGCCGCCGTTTCTAAAATGTCTTTCGAGTAATTGATTAAAATTAGCTTGATACTCTTTCCAGGAATGCACTTTTGAACGGTACAAAAACAAATCGCCCAAATAGGTTGTTACTCCTTCGTCCAAATAGCCTAAATAGGTATAATTTTCTTTGCTGTAATCGTATGGAAACATTTCTATTGGTCTGATTTGCTTCACATTCCATGTATGAAACAATTCATGCGAACTCACGCCCAACAATTCATTGTACCAACCGTCTTTTTTAAATATATCCCATGACGGACCTAAGGCAATTACCGTAGAATTACTGTGCTCTACGCCGTGATATACCCGATAAGGTAAGATTTGAAACAAAAAATGATACTCCGCAACAGGAAAACTGCCCATTGCTTGTATTTGATTTTTGATAAAAGGTGTAAAGTCATTTTCCAATTGAGTGAAATCGGGTTTACATTCGCCTTGAAACCAAAGGTGAAAAAGCACATCCTCCACCTTAAATTCATGATGTTTTAAATTGGGAGATGCTATAAAAGGCATATCTGCCAATTCGTGAAAGTCGAGTGTTTCAAAATGATGTTTTCCTATTTGTTTAAGTCCCGACGCTACTTTCCATTCATTGGGAACGTGAACTGTTAATGCACAAGGTTCGGCAATACGTTCGGGTACATAAATTAAGCAATTGACAGGATTAACATACATTTGTGAATCATCCGTATAAGATGAACCGGCATTGATTTCAGCTGCATAATAATTGTAAACAATCTCTATTTCGGTATTTTCATCTACCAAAATTTCCCAACTGTCTTTTGTCAGTTTTTTTACGGGTAGTGGATTTCCATTTTTGGTTTGTGCCGAAAATTTTTGAATATTTTTGGCAAAGTTTGCCAATTCATATCTACCGGGGCGCCAAGCCGGTAATTGCACAATAATATCAGGAGTAACAATATTGTCTATGGTTAACTTAATGTCTAAAAAATTGGTTGTGGGTTGCTTGGAACTTATTTCGTAATGAATCATAATTGTATTTTTTATTCATCCGAAATTAAGATTTTTAAAGGAATTAATCCTCTTCGGGGAATTTCTTTTTCAAAGCGCCTTCTACATCTAAAATATAAATTACAGATAAAACAATTACACTGCCAATTGCCAAAAGAGCCAAGTATTTGTTATTTAATGGAATAAAAAAACCGGCAAAAGAAAGGAATATAAACAAGCATCCGTAAAGAATTATTTTTTTAGCTGAAATACGCTGGGCGTAATCCCAATGTTTTTGTGATTTCATTGAACGAGCTGTGCGGTATCCATATAAATGATTTATCTTTTTGGGTGGAAATTTCAGTAATATCAATCCTGTGATGATATAAATAATGCCGCTCAAAAAATTGGTTAAACAGAAAGCATTGCTGATATAATTGCTAAACGTTTCCATTCCATTTTCTTAAAAACCATTCTATTGAAGCCAACATGATAAGCAAAAACAAAATCCATTTGTAATGTATCAACGGTTGGTAATCTTTTTGCTCTTCGAGAGTTGCCGTAATCGATTTATCGTTTAACAGCACTTCCGTCAACCGATCAATAGTTGATAATGTGAAAAATTGTCCGTTATTTTTATTGGCTAATTTTTTCAGCAATTCATAATCGGCTTGTGTATTGATGCTTTCCAAAGCGATTTGTTTGACAATGAATTTTCCTTTGGCAGTTACATTCTTTCCTTGCACGGTTGCTTTTGCCGAATAAGAATAAATACCAACCGGAAGTGCACCTATATCCAAGAAGTAATCGTTTTTACCTTTGAGCATCTTGTAAGAAAACACCTCATTTTTATCATTGGCAATGGTTAAATCTATGTCGGATGTAGTGATAAGTTCATACGCCGGGTTATACAATTTTGCTTGGAACGTAATATTTTCATTTTCGTTCCATTCGGTTTTTGTGCTGATTTGTAACAAACTTTTATCTTGCTTTACCGACAGGTATTCTACAATATTGTTTATCCATTGGTCAAACGCTTCAAAGTTTTGTGCATACGTGTAATTTTGCATTCGCCAACGCCAAATTCCTTCGCCCATCAAATAGCCGTATTTGGTATCGTTTTGAGAGGTAAAAGACAACAAGGGATAATCGGTCGTAACCTGCCCTATTTTTTGATTCAACATCACCACTTCATCCGGTGTCGATTGCGGTTTACCAAAAGGCGAAAGTAATGGCGAAACGCGCTTAAACAATAATTCCTGTTCATCGGTTACAGTAAACAAGTTGAAATTCTCCGCCACTGCCGGCGTAACATAATTGTATTTTCCCGTTTGGGGAATTTTTTTCATTCCAAATGCATTAAACTTTACGGCATTGGTTTGCGAGCCGACAATAAACCAAATGCTTTTGCCCGATTTTTTCAGCTTATTCATTAAAGCCGGCGAAGTGGTATTGACCGGAATTTGATGTGCAATAATTAAGCTGTAAGATGTCAGGTTTTCGTTAAAATCACTTTCGTAAACAATTTTTAAATCCAGGTTTTTATTTTTATCAATTGCCCGTTTTAGTGCAGCAACATCAGGATTGGGTGATGCCGCCAACAAAAGGATTTTGCTTCGAGCATCAATTACTTTCACAAAAAAGGTTTTTGAATTGTTTTTGAGCGTTGTTTCTCCATCAAGCGGTTGAATCTTTACACGGTATTGTTGCCACCCTGTTTCCGTAGCATTTAGAATAACCGATTCGGTTACCGAAAAATTATCGTTTTGAATGGTAATATTTTTTTCAAACTCATTTTTCCCTTGATGTTCAATAGTTACTTTTGCCGTTTTGTCTTTGAGTTGCTTAAATCGTAGATTAAAACGAACCTCAAAATCGTTGTTGAGCAGCACCAAATCGTTTGCAAAAACACTTTCTACCAAGGCATCACGTTGTTGAGCGGTATCACCCAAAGCAAGTGTATATAGTTTTACATTTTTTGCATTGTTCCAATACAACGGATTTTGCCCGCGGGTGTAAATGCCGTCGGTAGCCAATACAACGGCAGAAAGATTTTGTCCGGAATATAATTCTTCAACTTCTTTTAATGCTTTTTGAATATTGGTATAAGGTTTATCAAAGGTGAGTGAATCGGATTTTTCGACATTATTGCCAAAAGTGAGAAAATTCACCTGCAAATGTTCTGCTTCGGACAATTGGTTAACCAAAGATTCTAAGCGTGCAGGATATTGATTTTTATAAAATGATGAATCTTTGTTTAATACAATTGATTGTGAATTATCTTGCAATACAACAACATTTGCCGGAATTTCTGTAAAATAAGAATTCTTGACAAATGGTTCGAGCAACAAAAACAACAAAATACTTACTACGGAAAACCGTAAAAATGAGAGTAAGTACAAGGCAAATTTATTGGTTTCTTCCCATTCTTTGTTTTTGTACCAATAGAGAAAGGCGGCATAAATTATACCGCCAATCACACAAAATATTATCCACCAAAAAGGATAAACCGTATTTATTTCGAACGTATTCAAATAAATTGAGTTTAAGTAAGCATTGCACCACAAACAGGAATTACCTGGCCGGAAACATACGATGACAAATCAGAACCCAAAAATAAAGCTACATTGGCAACGTCTTCCGGAGTTCCGGGTCTTCCCAATGGTATTTGTTTTATCCATTCATTTTTCACATCTTCACCAAGTTCGGCAGTCATTTCGGTTTCGATAAAACCCGGCGCAATAACATTGCAACGAATATTTCTAGAACCCAACTCTTGCGCCACCGATTTTGAAAAACCTATAATTCCGGCTTTTGATGCCGCATAATTTGCTTGTCCTGCATTTCCTTCAATTCCTACAACCGACCCCATATTTATGATAGAACCACTGCGTTGTTTCAATAAAGTGCGCAATGCGGCTTTGGTAATGTTAAACACCGATTTTAAGTTAGTATTGATTACTGCATCCCAATTTTCTTCACTCATTCTCATCAATAATCCGTCTCGGGTAATACCTGCGTTATTTACAATGACATCTATTCGTTCAAAATCTTTTACCACATTGTCTATAAATTCTTGTGCCGCCTTAAAATCTGCCGCATCCGATTTGTAAGCTTTTGCTTTTACACCATACTGTAATAATTCTTCTTCTACGGCTTTGGCTTTTTCTTCGGAAGATACATAAGTAAAGGCAACGTTGGCGCCTTGTTCAGCAAATTTTTTGGCTATGCCTTTTCCTATTCCTCGTGTAGCACCGGTAACAACGGCTACTTTATTTTCCAATAATTTCATATCTGTGAAAGATTAAAGGTTTTTATAGTTTATGAAAATCCCCCGTAATAAAAAATTACGAGGGATATATTTTAAAATTGATTACGCATTAACGCCCATTACTTCGGCCATTGTTTGTCCAATGTCTGCAGGCGATTCAACCACGTGGATGCCACACTCACGCATAATTTTCATTTTTGCGGCAGCAGTATCTTCGGCTCCGCCAACAATAGCTCCGGCATGTCCCATTCTTCGTCCGGGAGGCGCTGTTTGACCGGCAATAAATCCTACAACCGGTTTGGTTCCGTTTTCTTTAATCCAACGTGCTGCGTCGGCTTCCATGCTTCCGCCAATTTCGCCAATCATTACAATGGCATCTGTTTCGGGATCGTTCATAAACATTTCAACGGCGTCTTTTGTTGATGTTCCGATAATAGGATCGCCACCAATACCGATAGCTGTAGAAATTCCCAACCCTGCTTTTACAATTTGGTCTGCAGCTTCGTAAGTTAATGTTCCTGATTTTGAAACAATACCGATTTTTCCTGGTTTAAAAATAAATCCGGGCATAATACCCACTTTTGCTTCGCCGGCAGTAATCACACCCGGACAGTTTGGTCCGATAAGTGTTACGTTTTTATCGCTTAAATATTCTTTAACTGCTACCATATCTTTTGTAGGGATGCCTTCTGTAATGGCAACTATTACATCTATACCGGCTTGTGCGGCTTCCATAATTGCATCTGCGGCAAATGCCGGCGGTACAAATATAATAGAGACATTTGCGCCAGTTTTTTCAACAGCTTCGGCAACGGTATTAAACACCGGACGGTCAAGGTGTGTTTGCCCTCCTTTTCCGGGGGTAACCCCTCCTACAACTTGTGTTCCGTATTCTATCATTTGAGAAGCATGAAAAGTACCTTCGCTTCCGGTAAATCCTTGCACAATTACTTTTGAATCTTTATTTACTAATACACTCATAATTTTGGTTTATATTTATTTGAGTCAAATTTAGAATTTATCTGTAAAAATATAAACTTTTAGGCAGAAATAATTTTGGAAATTTATTTGTGGAAGGATTTTGAAGAATGTGCCCACGGCCGGAGTCGAACCGACACGGGATTGCTCCCACTACCCCCTCAAGATAGCGTGTCTACCAATTCCACCACGTGGGCAATAAAAAGTGAATTGCAAAATAAGTGATTTTTTTGCTTACGCGATTATTTTCAATGAAAATATTGCTCCAAAGGTTTGAATGTTTGTGTTTTGGTGTGGTAAACAGATGTAAATTATGGATTATTTTGAAAATGACAAAACATTAAAATCATACTAAAAATAAAATGGGCAATTGTTTACACTTTTTTGATAACGGCCGTTACAATTCCCCAAATAATAAAATCATTTTCAGAGGTTACTTTTATAGGTGCATAGTTTTTGTTTTCGGCAATTAGCCAAACGATATCTTTTTCTATTTTTATTCGCTTTACGGTAAATTCGCCATCAATAAAACAAACGGCTATTTTCCCGTTTGCCGGCTCCAAACTTTTGTCAATTACGAGCAAATCACCATCATTTAAGCCGGCATCTATCATCGAATCGCCTTTAACACGTCCAAAAAATGTAGCCTCTTTATGCCTTATCAATTCTTTGTTTAGGTCAATTCCTTGTTCTTCAAAATCTTCTGCAGGACTGGGAAAACCGGCACTTATTCCGCTGTCAATAAACGGAATGGTTGTATCTTCGGATACTTCTGCTGTATAAATATCCAGATTTTGGGTCGGTTTTATTTTTCGCATTTTTGCCATACAACAAATTTACGCCTTTATTATGATTGTTTCGTTAAGATTGGTCGTGTAACGCTGCGAAAGATGTTCTTGTCGCATTTTCCAAGTTCGCTGAGGGTCTTGAGCGGCGAGTTTCACTTTTGTTTGTCCCAATTTTCGGTTAATTTTATCAACAGCACGCATTAACTGCAAATGCTTTGGATGTTCTTTTTCAAAAATATTGAGCTGTAGCCCTTTATCCGACGACAACTCATGTAAAATTACACCTGCTTTTTTATACAAAATACCTTGCTTGTATATTATTTTTAATGCCTTAACGGCAAATTGAGCCAAAATAATAGCCGAATTAGTAGCGTAAGGCAAGCGAATACTGTAACTGTTGTAATACTGTTTTTCGTTTTGTTTATGTTGATTGGAGCGAACAAACACCGTTAACACCCGACACAATGAGTGTTGGCTGCGTAATTTCTCACTACACGTTACGGCAAAAGTAACAATGCGTTCGCGCAAAACATTAAAGTCATCGGCAGAATGGTCAAAGGTACGCGTTGTTGCAATTGATTTTTTTGGTTCGTAATGGTCTAAAGTAAGCATTGGAATGCCTTCCAACTCTTTTTTTGTGCGCAACACAGTAACCGAAAAACGTTTTTTGATTTTACTGTCCGGCTCGAGCGAAAATTGATAGGCATTATTAATATTTGCATTTTGCAAATGTTTGGAAATTCGTCGTCCTATTCCCCAAACATCTTCTACATTAAGCCATTTTAATGCTTTAATTCGTTTTTCTTCAGTTTCAATAGTATAAACAAAATTGGTTTTTTCGGGAAATTTTTTGGCAATACGAGCGGCAACTTTTGCCAAAGTTTTTGTGGTAGCGATGCCAATGCTCACCGGAATACCTGTCCATTTATGTATTTTATTTCTGAGCTTAATCATTTCTTGCTCAACAGTTTTGGCTTCGAAACCGGCAAATAAGCCAAAAGCTTCGTCAATGCTGTAAATTTCTACTTCGGGTACATGCCGAACAATCAAAGACATAACGCGATTGCTTAAATCGCCATACAAAGCAAAATTAGCACTGAACACATGAACTTTATGACGACTGAATATTTCTTGATACTTAAATGCCGGCGCCCCCATGGGAATACCAAGGGCTTTTGCCTCATTGCTGCGTGCAATAACACAACCGTCGTTGTTGGATAACACCACAACGGGCTTACCGTTCAAATCGGGGCGAAAAACCCGCTCGCACGACGCATAAAAATTGTTGCAATCTACAAGTATGTAATAGTTGTTTATCAAAAAATATTGTTTTGAGAATTTCCGGCAACAGTTACAAATTTACTAAACTAATCGACTTTATATCTGAAATGGATGTTGATTGAGATGACCTGTAATACTCCCCACAGCTACATATCACAACTTTTCTTTGAAAAGAAATTTCTTTTGTAACGTTTCATAAGGTTTGTAAATGTAGTAGGCATAACCGTCCTTCAGTTTGAGATGTTCCACATATTTGTGAGTCAATGTTTTTTCTTCCACAACCTCACCGGTTTGCAAGTCTATTTGTTTTAACACATAATGTCCGTTGCGCAAAAAGAGTGCATATACTTTGCCTTGTTCATGATCGACCAACATTTGTTTTTTCCATTCTTTCCATTTTTTGGGATGATGAAAATTTATCTTAATTGCATCCACCAACACCGAATCGCGCACATAACGAAATAATGTATCAGCATGAAAATCGAATAAATTTATAGTATCATTCAATACAAACAACGGCGCATACAACGGCTCAAACATAAAATCGTTGGCATAACTGGTAAGTGCTGCCGCCACATCAAATTTATCCATTCCTTTGAGCTTTTTTGCCAAACGTTTGGCATACTGCTTATCGGCATTCGACAATTTATAATACTCCAAGTGATATTGGTTATCCATTAAATCATCGGTAATTTCTTTTAAAGGATAATAATTGTTGTCGTTTTTGTTGAACAAATAATATTTAAAGTTTGGATACTGACGAATGAAATCGGAAAAGATAATATGATGATTGACTTTATCGACAATAGGCTTGACATACAAATCAATATCTTCTTTTTTAAACGGTTCCAAAAAAATGGCATCATGCAAAATGTTCACAAAATATGCTTTGTTTTCGCAAATTAAAAATACTTGCCCTACGTAATTTGTATACAATTCGGTTGGTTTGCCGGGTATAAAATGCTTGTCGATAATATGCTCGTTTTGGTCGGTCAGCACAATTTCACTGTTTTTGTTTAAGGTTTTAGGATAGGTTACCATTAAAAATTTATCTTCATAAAATTGAAAATCGGCAACATTTATTTTAGTGCTTTTAAATACGGTAACCGGTTCGCTTTGAGCACTTATCTCCACCGGATTCAGTTCATTTATTTTTGGAAAAAGCTCAATATTCACCACAACAGTATCATTGTTTTCGCTAACCGAAACAGACTTGTATTTTACCTTGTAATTTAAATGTGAAAAAACCAATGTATAATTTTTTCGATACGGCAAACGCAATAAATAATTACCATTTTGCGCCGTTGATGTTCCAAAGTGAGTATTTTGCACTTGTACGGAAGCTTTTTCTATTGGTTTGCCGGTTTCGGCATCGGTAATTTTTCCTCTGACTACAACTTGACCGATTGTTATTATTGAAAGAAAAATGAACGAAAGCAGAAATGCGCATTTTTTAATCATACAGATAATCTTTATTTTTTAGATGCATAAAAGTAATAATTTGCATAAAAATCATTTATCTATTTTGCATAAATAAAAAATCCCACCTGATTTTAAATTACAAGTGGGATTACTTTTGATAGAAGTTAAGCATTATAATTTCACCGTCCAACCGAATTTATCTTCTTCAACGCCCAATTTTATATCATTTAACCGTTTGGCTATTGCATTGGAAATTTCTCTGCTTTCTATTGGCGGCAAGGTATATTTATCGTCATCGTTGGCTATTGTGGCAATTTGAGCAATTGTTGCGGCAGTTCCCGTTCCAAATGCTTCTGTTAAGCGATTTTCTTTCAATGCTTGTACAATTTCTTCTACGGTAACCCGGCGTTCCTCAACAGGAATTCCCATATCGTGGGCAAGTGTCAATACACTGTCGCGCGTAATTCCTGCCAAAGTGGTTTTATAATCCAGATTTGGTGTAATGATTTTTCCGTCAACAACAAACATTACGTTCATTGTCCCCGATTCTTCAATGTATTTATGCTCTTTGGCGTCCGTCCAAATGAGTTGGTCAAAGCCTTTTTCTTGTGCTAATTTTGCAGGATACAACGCCGCCGCATAATTTCCGGCAGCTTTGGCATATCCTACCCCACCTTCGCAAGCGCGTGTATATTCTTTTTCTATTTTAACATTTACGGGCTTACTGTAATAAGCTCCAACAGGCGCAGTGAATATCATAAACTTATATTCGTTTGCCGGACGAACACCTAACAACTCTTCACTGGCAAACATATACGGACGAATATACAAACTACTGCCCTCTACATTAGGTATCCAGTCTCTGTCAATAGTGAGTAATTGTTTTAACGCCTCCATAAAATACTCCTCGGGAAATTCGGGCATACACATTCTTGATGCCGAAATATTTAAGCGTTTGGCATTTTGATCGGGGCGGAATAAAAAAACTTCATCATTTGCATTTCGATATGCCTTCATCCCTTCAAAAATTGCCTGTCCGTAATGAATTGCCGCACAGGCGGGACTTAATGATATTTCTTCGTACGGACGAATGGTGAAATTTTGCCATTCTCCATCTTTGTAATCCGCCACAAACATGTGGTCGGAAAAATTCTTCCCAAAAACAATATTATTAAAATCTATTTGCGGCAATCGGGAATTGTTGGTTTTGTTTACGTTGATATCTATTATTTTCTCTGCTGTTTGCATAAATTTCTACACTTTTTCTTTTATAAATTTACGATAAATATCGGAAAAATTCTGCTTTGTTTAATATGATATTCGTCAATACAACTGTAAACGTTTATTGCTCAACAAGTTGTAAAAAAATCATTCTTCTAATTTAGAAACATTAAAAGCAACCGGTCCGCGCTTTACTTCTTTTATAATGAACGATACTTTATCGTTTTCATCTATCGGGTCAATTAAATAAGATGCTTTGGTGTAAATTTCTACATCCAATTCGTTTACACGAATAAATCCGAATTTATTTTTTCGATTATAAAATTTAACTGTTCCTGTGTATTTTTTGTCCGGTTCGAATTGCATAGATGTTAAGCTGTCTGATTATTTAAAAATTGTACGACATTTTTTTCAATTCGTTGCAAAATATTTGAAGTATCTGCTTTCACAAATTTTTCGCCGGTAATTTTCTCGTAAAGTTCTATGTATCGCTCCGAAACTTGCATTACAAATTCATCAGGCATTTCAGGAATCTTTTGTCCTTCTTTCCCTTGAAAGCCATTGGCTATCAACCATTCTCGAACAAACTCTTTGCTCAATTGTTTTTGTTTTTCGCCTTTTCGCTGTCTTTCTTCATACCCTTCAGCATAAAAATAACGCGAAGAATCCGGCGTATGAATTTCATCCATTAAATAAATAGTATCTCCCACTTTGCCAAATTCATATTTGGTATCTACTAAAATCAACCCTTTATCAGCAGCCATCTCTGTGCCGCGTTGATATAATTTTCGTGTATAATCTTCAAGTTTTTCGTAATCGTCTTTTGAAACTATGCCTTTTGCCAAAATTTCTTCTTTGGATATATCTTCATCGTGTCCAACGGATGCCTTTGTAGTAGGCGTAATAATCGGTTCGGGAAACTTATCGTTTTCTTTCATTCCTTCAGGCATTTTTACGCCGCAAATTTCACGTTTTCCACTTTTATATTCTCGCCAAGCGTGCCCCGAAAGGTAACCGCGAATAACCATCTCCACTTTAAACGGCTCACAGGCGATTCCTGCCGTTACATTGGGGTCGGGAACGGCTATTACCCAATTGGGCACGATATCTTTAGTCGCTTCGAGAAATTTTGCTGCAATCTGGTTTAATACTTGACCTTTATATGGAATAGGTCGCGGAAGTATATGGTCGAAAGCCGAAATTCTGTCCGTAGCTACCATTACCAATTTATCATCAACAAAATAAACATCTCTTACTTTTCCGTGATATACATTTGTTTGATTGGGAAAATGAAAATCTGTTTGCTGTAAACTTTCGGGTAAAGCCATTATTTTTTAGTTTTGAAAAAAATTTAATGCCATAAAATTCTTAAAAAATATTCATCTGACATAAAATAAGACTATGAAAATATGCATTATTGGTGGCGGTAATATGGGTTTGACCTACGCTGACGGATTTATTCGTTCCGGATTAATTGCCAAAAATCAATTATTAATCATTGAAACAAATGCCAATCAACAACAAATCATTCAAAATAAGGGATATTTTTTGCAAACCGAAGTTGACGCAAAAGTTGATATGTATGATGTAATTATTATTGCTGTTAAACCTCAACAGTGCAAACCGGTTTTAGAACATTTATCTTCTTTTTTAAAAAGTAAGAAATACATCCTATCTATAATGGCGGGTATTACTTTAAACTATTTGGAAAAACACCTGAACAATCACTTGATTTTTAGAGCAATGCCCAATTTACCTGCAAAAAACGGCTTGGGCATGACTGTTTTCACCACCAATTCGAACTATACCGGTGAGCAATTGTTTGTTATGCACAACCTGCTGAACACTACAGGTAAAACGCTTTATGTAGAAGATGAAGAAAAAATTGATGCCGCAACAGCCATTTCGGGGAGCGGACCGGCTTATGTGTTTTATTTTATGCAAAGCATGATTGAAAAAGCCATGGAATTTGGCTTCAGTAAATCGGAAGCCGAGCTTATGGTAAAACAGACTTTTTTAGGTTCGGTTCAGCTATATATTAATTCGGAATTTTCTTGCGAAGAATGGATTCAAAAAGTATCTTCAAAAGGTGGCACAACCGAAGCGGCATTTGATTACTTTAATCAAAATCATTTGAAAGAGGAAATTAAAACCGGTATAGAAAAAGCATTTGAACGGGCTCAAGCATTAGCGCAAAACTAAAAATACAACGCACGAAAATGCACCTTTCCTCTTGACAGTTCTACTGCCGGCGCAGGAATTTTTATAAACCCAACAGATTTGAAAATGCTGTTCACAAATTTGCTTTTGGTCTTAATACGCCACAAATCAATATCAAGCGAAAAATAATATTGCTTATAACTGTCCGGCGTAGTTGCACTTACCATTCCCTCGGCGCCATAGCCAAATGCCATATTAAGCCATTTTGGAAATTTGCTTTCCTTAAAAAAAGAATAAATATTCAGACTCAACCAATACGTTTGTCCATTATAATCTTTCAGTGATTGTTGAAGCAAATTTTCGCCCAATAATTCAGGATTTTGATTGGCATAAACCGTTTGATGAAAAGAAAATTTTAATGCAATCCGCTGTTCTTTCCAATATTTTTGCTGCGCAACAAAACCAAATGCTCCTGCAGTATTTGCCAACATATCGCCATAACTGAATCCCCAACCGTCAGAAAATCCATCAAATACCTCAACGGTTGTTAAATATATAAACCCGGTTAAACCTCCTAACCAAATACTCTTATTCTCATTAAAATTAGCCCACTTGTACCAATTGTAAGAATATCGACCAACTTGGTAAGCAGTTAACGCGTGCCCCACCTTATCTACCTTGTGCCATTCATCATTATCGTTAAAATAATGAAAATTGGTGGTTCGATAGGGTTTATACCACAAAAAGTACAATCCACTCATTGACCCGACATATCCGGTACTTTGCAGCAGAAACAATGTTTTTTTCCTCCGTTTATACAATGCCGTAGAATCCGTTTGCGCAAGCAAACCAAGGGTTAAAAAAAAGGACAATAAAAATGTTATTGAATTTTGACGCATTACAAAGCGAAAATTAACATTATTTTCTATGAAATTATAATTTTAATTAAAATCCGCTATATTTGTTTATCGAAAATAAATAAAACATTTTTTTAGGACATGCTAACTAAGGAAAAAATCATTATTGCCGCCAATAAAATGTTTATTGCAAACGGAATACGAAATGTTACCACACGTCATATTGCAAAGCGTATTCGTATCAGTCATGGGAATTTGACTTACCATTATCCCGGCAAGGAAAATATTTTGGAAGAATTATTCAGAAGATTCAAAATGAATATTGAAAAATTAACGAATGAGAAGGTAACTTCACGCAATGATTTTGATGTTTGGATACAGCAGTTTTTTAAATTTCAACAAGAATATTCTTACTTTTTCAGTGATGTGGTAGAAATCAGCCGAAAATTCCCCGATATTTATTTTGTGCTGCGCAACGAAGTGGAAATGATTCAAACACACATCCGCAATTTATTGTATAAAATATTTAAATATAATAAAGAAACCGTATCAAGATTTTCAAAAGACTTGGTTTTATTACCTCTTTCGGGATTTTACTTTAACGAAGGTAAATCGCTGAAAGAATTGCAAAAGGATTGGTTTGACACTGTAAAACTATACAAAGAACCGGTGCAAATTATTGAATCCGGGAAAGAAAAAAAGAAAAATAAACCGACAAAGAATACGGAAGACAATAAAGAGAGTGACGGTGTGCAAATATCACTCTTCTAAAAAAGTTTCAAGCCATTTTAATGCATCTGCTTCGTTTGAGAATACTTTTATTTTATGTTCGGGTTTGTAAAAATTCAAATGAAATTTAGCTACTAATCGATGTGCCAATGATTTAACAATAAACGCCTCGGCTTTTTTTATTTTATTCCGCTGCTTGTCGGCGAAATACTCCCGTGCTTCAAGCGTTGCATCGGAATCGGGTGGGAAAATTTCCAAAAACAAAGACGGCTTTCCTCCTGTCAAATCCAACAAAATACGATATGATTCTTCCAAATCTTTTTTATCAACCTCTACACCGGGTTTTATTGTAACTTTAAAGATTCCGTTAGGCAACTCTTCGATTATACTTATATTTGTCTCAATTATTAACGACATAGAAGTTGCAATTTATTACAAAATAAAATACAAAGCAAAAAAATTAATCTTTTAATAAATGTTAGAGAAGGCAAGAAAACTTTACGAAGAAAATAAATTAGATGAATCTTTAACGATTTACAATGATTTTTTGGACAAAAACCCTAATCATGCCGAAGCATTATTTTTCAGGGCTTTGATTTACAGAAAAAAGAATGAGCACGAAAAATCGTTAGATGATTTATCTAAAATTGTAGTACGCTTGCCCGAACAAGCCTCTGTTTGGTTTGAGCGAGGCATTACTTACGCCTATTTAAACCGGCAAGACAAAGCCCTTTCGGATATGGATAAAGCAGCAGCTTTGGAACCTGACAATGCGTTTCGTTATTCGGGCAGAGCTTACATAAAAGCTATGTTTAAAATGTACGATGAAGCAATTGAAGATTATGAAAAAGCGCTATCCATTGACCCGGATGATGAGATTTCGCTCAACAATTTAGGGTTGCTGCAAGAACAAAAAGGATATTGGGAAAAAGCTCAAGCCTCATTTGAAAAATCGAACGAGGTTTACAACAGAAAAAATCCCGACAACCAACTGCCAAACTACAACCAACAAAATGAACCCAAAGAAGATAAAACCCTGCAACAACCGGTTAAACCAAGTGCCAAAGATTATTTTTTGATGATTAAAAATATTTTCTGTCATAAAACATATTTTAAAGATTACTTGAATTTTGTCAAACAATTAATAAATGGCAGTAAGTAGTTTCATATAATCGTTCAATAATAAATTAGCGACTTTTGGCGTAAAATAAACCGAACCTTTGGCAATACATTTTATCGCCTTGATATACTCGTTTTTAGGCACATCTTTGGTGATATATCCTTTTGCACCGGCTTTTATCATTTCCTTGATATAAAATGTATTCTCGTGAAAACTGTATCCTAAGATTTTAAGTCCAGGAAAATGACTCAAAAACTCTTTTGTCAATGTAATACCGTCTTTTTTGGGCAAGTTGATATCCATCATTACAATATCAATCTCTGAAGCGTTTTGGCTTAATATCTTAAATGCATCGTCACCATCTTCGGCTACATACTTTATAGCCATTCCTTTTTCGTTGCTTAAATACAACTTTAAGCTGTCAATTATTATTTCTCTGTCTTCAATAAGCATAATGTGTATCATAGTGCGTTGGTTTTAATGGTTAATTGGTATTGTAAAAGTAAAGCTTCGTTTAATTTCTTTGTTATGTGTAAAAGTGTATTTTTACGGTACAGAAAACACGTATCACAATTTCGCAAAATGGAAATTCTTCCCGAAAAAGACGCATTGGGCCAAGCTATAATTGATTATTCATTAAAAACTGACAATGAATTAAAAATTGCTGTCCACAGTCCCGACTTTGACACAGATTACATTCCGGTTTCTTATCTTTTTCGTACATATCAAGAAATGCCACTAATTGAGCAAACGGCACTAAAATTGGCAAAAGGAAAAGTTTTAGATGTTGGCGCAGGTGCCGGATGCCACAGTAAATATCTGAATCAAAAAGGTTTGTCAGTTACAGCATTGGAAATTTCGCCATTGGCTTGTCAATATCTTTCCGAAATTGACATAAAAAACTGTAACACTTCTATTTATGCTTTTAATACTGACGAAAAATTTGATACCATTTTATTATTGATGAACGGCTTGGGATTAGCCGGAAACGTAAAAAACTTAAAAAACTTAATGGATAAATTAGTTGATTTACTTTAGGAAAATGGTCAAATATTGGTTGACTCTTCCGATTTACGCTATCTTTCCGATACAGAAGAAATTACAACCATTAACTACCAGATGCAATACAAAAACATTTTTACCGATTCTTTTGAGTGGCTCTATTTATCTTACGAAAGTTTATCCTTTTTAATACAAATGTACGGTTATCAAATTGAGAAAATCACCGATGGCAGTCATTATGATTATTTGGCAAGAATAACCAAATAAGTAATTAACTTTTACCTTTAACTTGCACAACAGCTTAATTTCGACACATCTTTTCCAAAAGTAATGGCGGCTAATTTTATTTCCTCACTAAGTGTTAGGTAAGGATATAAATTTTCGGCTAAATCTTGTATAGATATTCCATATTTCACAGCCATACTTAATTGTTGTATCAGTTCTCCGCCTTCAGGTGCAACTACTCTTGCCCCTATTAGTTTATCGTTTTCTTTATTACGAATCAGCTTTATAAAACCTCTTGTATCATTGGCGGTAATAGCTCTGGGCACTTCTTTCAAGTCAAGTTTAGATACCTCAAAAGGCAAACCTTGTTTTTCGGCTTGTTCTTCATTTAGCCCTACACCTGCAATTTGCGGATCGGTAAAAACTACCCACGGCAAATATGAATAATCCGTTTTTTTGTTTGCATCCGTAAAAGCATTTTCAACGGCAATTTTACCTTCATAAGCTGCCGTATAAACATAGGCGGGCGTATTGGCAACATCTCCGGCGGCATAAATATGCGAAATATTGGTTAGCATTTTCTCATTTACTTCAATATGACCGCTTTCAGTCAGCTTAACACCAGTATGTTCCAAGCCCAGTTTGTCCGTATTGGGTTTTGTACCTGTTGCCACAACAACTTTCCCCTTTTCTGTTATTTGCCTTATTGAGCCATCGGGACATAGACAATGAATAATAATACCGTTTTCTGTTTTCTCAAATTTTACAGCTCTAAAATTGGGCAATAGTTCTATCCTTTCCTTTTGCATTTGATTTTCAAGAATTACGCTTATATCAGAGGTTTCTTTGCGTAGTACACGGTCGGTAAATTCAATTATTCGTACTTTTACGCCTAACCGATTATAAGCCATTGCTATTTCCAAACCTATGTATCCTGCTCCCATTATGGTAATGCTTTCGGGCTTTTCTTCTAAATCGAACAACGTTACATTGGTTAAGTAGTCAATTTTATCCAACCCTTCAATTTCAGGAATATTGGTTGCAGCTCCGGTTGCTATTAAAAATTTATTGCCTTTATATTGTTTTCCCGAAACTTCAATTGTGTGGGCATCTGTAAACATAGCCCAGCCTTTTAAAAGCGTAAGGTTTTTAAAATCTTCAACTACATCCAAATATTTTTTTTGGCGAAGGGTTTCAACCAGTTTTTTCTTATCTCTTATTATTTGTGCAAAATCTACAGATGCTCCTTTTGGCTTTATTCCTTTAAAATTTGAATGCGAAGCATGATACACCGCTTCTCCGGCACGAATTAAGTATTTTGAAGGTACACAACCTACATTTACACAGGTTCCGCCAAAGTTCAATCTGCAATTAACCAAAAGGGTTTTTAACTCTAAACTTTCGGCTTTTATTGCTGCCGAAAATGCAGCAGAACCACCGCCTATTATTATTAAATCGTACGTTTCTTCATCGGTTGATTGATTATACTTTTTACTTTCTTCTGCTTCTTTTGCCTGATAATGATTAGTGGCATTTATGGTATCTAAAATTTCCTGTTTTGAAATTTCGTCGGCATCATAGGTACAAACACACTCACCTTCAGGATAACTCACTTTGGCACCTTTTACACCTTTACTTTTTAAAAGCAATTTTTCTATACTTGTTGCACAATGCGAACAAGTCATTCCTTGTATATTGAGTTTTAATTCTTTTTTCATCTTCTTATTTTTTTACTTTATATCCGGTTTCATTAATTGTTTCTTCCAATTCTTGCGAGTTGATTTTTGTTTTATCATATTGAATCGATACTTTGCCTTTTATCGCATCGGCTTTTACGCTTACAATTCCAGGCAGGTTTAACACTTCACTTTCAATATGTCGCTCACAACTTCCACATGTCATATCTTCTACCGAAAAGACAGTATCTATCACTTTTTCAGCATTTACAATAACAATTTGTTTGGGTTCATTTGAAGGATAAAAAACATCGCCATAATGAGGGAAAGCTGTCATTAACACAGCAAAAACCGTAACAATACCCAAAAATGTTTTGCTTTGCCAAAAACTTGGCTTTTCATCCTCTTCGCACGCACATTCAATATCCTCTTTCGATTTTGGTTTCAATTTTTGATACCATGCAAAACCCAGAACTATAAATGTTATGGCGATTAAATAAGGTCGAAACGGTTCCAGCCAAGAAAATACAGATGCAGCACCGGCTGCCCCTGAAATTGCAGCCAAAATAGATGTTATGCAACACAATGATGCAGCAATGGCAGACAACACTCCTGCACCGATTAATTTTTTATTATTTGATTTTTTCATTTTGATTACCGATTTAATTCAATACAAATATAAAATTTAATTTAGCTATTTTAGCAATTGCTTAAATATGTTTTCTTTTCCGGTTTAGTTTAAATAATTTAAAATATACGCAAATAAAAAACGGCTTTTTACTAAATTCGCACAGAAATAAATTTGTATAAGAAAAATCAAATCATTATGAAATACGACATTATTATTATCGGAAGTGGACCGGGCGGATACGTAACAGCCATTCGCGCTTCTCAATTGGGATTTAAAACAGCAATTGTAGAAAAAGAAAATCTTGGTGGTATATGCTTAAACTGGGGATGTATCCCTACCAAAGCATTGCTTAAAAGTGCCAATGTGTTTGATTACATCAACCATGCCGCAGATTACGGTATAACCGTAGGCAATGCCAAAGCCGATTTCCCGGCAATTATCAAAAGAAGTAGGGATGTTGCCAACGGAATGAGCAATGGCGTACAATTTTTGATGAAAAAAAATAAAATTGATGTTATCAACGGAACCGGAAAAGTTAAACCCGGAAAAAAAGTTGAAGTAACCGACAAAGACGGTAAGGTTAGCGAATACAGTGCCGACCATGTAATTATTGCCACAGGTGCACGTTCGCGTGAGTTGCCCAACTTGCCACAAGACGGGAAAAAAATTATCGGCTACCGCCAAGCCCTATCGTTAGAAAAATTACCTAAAAAAATGGTTGTGGTAGGTTCCGGCGCCATAGGTGTTGAGTTTGCCTATTTTTACAACAGTATGGGAACAGAAGTTACCATAGTTGAATACATGCCGAATATTGTTCCTGTAGAAGATGAAGAAGTTTCCAAACAATTGGAACGTTCTTTCAAAAAACAAGGCATTAAAGTAATGACCAATTCAAGTGTAGAAAGCGTTGATACTAAAGGTGCGGGATGTAAAGTAAAAGTTAAAACTAAAAAAGGCGAAGAAACTATTGAATGCGACGTAGTTCTTTCGGCTGTGGGTATTACGGCAAATATCGAAAATATTGGATTGGAAGAAGTTGGCATTGTTACCGACAAAGGCAAAATTACAGTTGATGAGTTTTATCGCACCAATATTCCGGGGTATTATGCCATTGGTGATGTAATTCCAGGACCGGCATTGGCTCACGTAGCATCTGCCGAGGGTATCACTTGCGTAGAAAAAATAAAAGGAATGGAGGTTGAACCGATAGACTATACAAACATACCGGGTTGTACTTACTGCTCTCCTGAAATTGCTTCTGTCGGTTATACCGAGAAAAAAGCCAAAGAAGCGGGTTACGAAATAAAAGTGGGTAAATTCCCATTCTCTGCTTCAGGAAAAGCAAGTGCTGCCGGTCACAAAGACGGTTTTGTAAAAGTTATTTATGATGCCAAATACGGCGAGTTATTGGGTGCACACATGATTGGCGCCAATGTTACTGAAATGATTGCCGAATTGGTTGCAGCTCGTAAGTTGGAAACTACCGGACATGAAATATTAAAAGCTATTCACCCGCATCCAACAATGAGTGAAGCTGTAATGGAAGCCACAGCTGCTGCATACGGTGAAGTTATTCATTTATAAGAAATATATTTTCAACAATAATCCTTTAAAACCCGTCTCAAATAAGACGGGTTTTAATTTTATAAATAAATCGCTGTATTTTGTTTAAAATATTCCGGCATAAGCCAACAAATGATTAGATTTGTTTTTTAATTGTTTCTAAATGATGACTGTACAATTATCCGACAGAATAAATAATTTGAGCGAATCGCAAACATTGGCAATGGCTCGAATAAGTCGTGAATTACAAGCCGAAGGAAAAGACATTATCAGCTTAAGCATTGGCGAACCCGATTTTGATACGCCCGAACCAATCAAACAAGCGGCTATCGAAGCCATTAATCAAAACTTCACCCATTACACACCTGTTCCGGGAATCCCCGAATTGCGAGAAGCCATAGCCAATAAATTAAAACGCGATAATAACCTTACTTATCAGCCCGATCAGATTGTTGTTTCTACCGGCGCCAAACAATCGTTGGCAAATATAGCTTTGGCATTGCTCAACCCCGGTGATGAAGTTTTGCTACCTGCTCCGTACTGGGTCAGTTACAAAGAAATTATTAAATTGGCAGAAGCGGTTCCGGTTGAAATCCCAACATCTATAAAAACTGATTTTAAAATAACCGCCAATCAATTGGAAAATGCCATTACGCCAAAAACCAAAATGATTTGGTACAGTTCGCCATGTAACCCCAGTGGATCGGTTTATTCAAAAGAAGAGTTGGCTCAAATTGCTCAAGTCATCAAAAAGCATCCGCAAATTACTGTTGTTTCGGATGAAATTTACGAGCTGATTAATTTTTCTTCAAAACATGAAAGTATTGCTCAATTCGAAGAAATAAAAAATCAAGTAATTATTGTCAACGGTGTGTCAAAAGGTTTTGCCATGACCGGTTGGCGAATTGGTTATATTGCCGCTCCGCAAGAAATTGCGAATGCTTGCTCAAAAATGCAAGGACAAATAACTTCAGGCGCTAACAGTATTGCGCAAAAAGCATCTGTAAAAGCCATGCAAATGAACCCGGAAGAAATGGCGTATATGAAAAGTGCATTTAAAAACCGGCGCGACAAATGTATTGATTGGTTAAAAAATATTGAAGATCTAAAAGTGAACGAACCGAAAGGTGCTTTTTATCTTTTTCCCGATATTTCGGCATTTTTTGGCAAAAGCCATAAAAAATACACAATAAACAATGCTACCGATTTAGCAATGTATTTGCTGTATGAGGCAAATGTTGCCGTGGTTACCGGCGAAGCATTTGGCGATAAAAATTGCATTCGTTTGTCATATGCCGCATCTGAAGATGTGCTTAAAGAAGCAATTAGCCGAATTGGTAAAGCATTGGCTCAATTACAGTAATTTGAATTATGAAAAAAGAATATTTACGATATAAATTCAAAGAATTTGACCGGGTAAAAGCGCTGGTTATTGGCGATGTAATGATTGATTCTTACTTTTTGGGAAAAGTACATCGTATCTCGCCTGAAGCTCCCGTACCGATTATATCAGTTGATAAAAAAGAACACCGCTTGGGTGGTGCCGCTAATGTGGCGTTAAACCTAAAATCATTGGGAGCAACACCCATTGTATGCAGCGTTGTTGGTAACGACAGCAATGCACAATTATTAATGCAACTTTTTGAAAAAGAAAGCATTGCTACTGACAATATTTTGCTTGACGAAAGCAGAGTAACTACAGTTAAAACACGAATGATTGGCAACAACACACAACTATTACGTGTTGACGAAGAAATAACCGATAATATCAATACTGATATTGAGCAGAAATTGATTGAAACAATAAAAAACACAATAGAAAATTCGGAGATTAAAGTTATAATTTTTGAAGATTACGATAAAGGGGTAATTACGCCCAATTTGATTACTGAAATAGTTGATTTTGCCAATAAAAAAGGAATCCCGACAACGGTTGACCCAAAAAAGAACAATTTTTTAAACTATAAAAACGTAACCCTTTTCAAGCCCAACTTAAAAGAGTTAAAAGAAGGATTGAAAGAAGATGATTTGGACATAAAAAATATTGATGATTACTTAATTAAACTAAACGACCTGTTGCCGCACAACATTTCTTTTGTAACACTTTCGGAACAAGGTGTATTCATTACCGACTTTAACGAAAAACACCATATTCCGGCGCATTTACGCAACATTGCTGATGTATCGGGTGCCGGCGATTCGGTTATCAGTGTGGCATCGCTTGCTTTGGCTGTAGATATGAGTATTAAAGAAATTGCCGAATTAGCCAATTTAGCAGGTGGACTGGTTTGCGAAAAAGTGGGCGTTGTGCCTATCGAAAAAAATATTTTATTGAGTGAAGCGATTGAAAAATTAGCCGACTAAATGAACACATTCGTAAATAAAATCCGCGAAAGGATAAATTTAAAGTTATACAATTCCAAAAATCTTGTCCTTGGAATTTTCAGGATTTTATTGATATTATTTACAATATCGGCTATTGGAGCCATTGTTTATTATTACGGGTTTCCTCAAACGAGTGAAACCAAAGAATTACTGTTGAATTATTTTAAAGTTGTATTTGGGTTTTATGTTTTGCACTACATCACTCAAATTATTTACGACTTTTCGCCCCTTCAATTTATAAAAAAAACGTGGTTTCAAGCAATAATGATGTTATTGTTAATCTTAGAAGGATTGCATAACGAAATATTCGGACATATGCTCTTACCGACATTATTTGAACGGTTGGGTATGCATAATGCTGCTGACTATACCGGTGTATTTATTCATATATATTTTCTCATAACCATTATCAGTGAATTAGGTAAACCTTCTCAAATTCTTACAAAAATAAAACTCGACCCCAGTGTCATTTTTACATTAACATTTATACTGATTATTTTATCGGGAACAGGACTTTTAATGCTTCCAGAAATGACCACGATAAAAGGAAGTATGAATTTTTTGGATGCGTTGTTTACCTCTACCAGTGCGGTATGTGTTACCGGTTTAATTGTTGAAGATACGGCTACTTTTTTCACCTTTAAAGGTCAATCGATTTTAATGGCTTTGATAAAAATCGGAGGATTAAACATATTGATTTTCAGTACACTGATGGCTTTTGCGGCAAAATTTGGCATTAGCGTAAAACATCATAATGTTATTGAAGATTTTGTCAACAAAGACTCTATGTTTGGAACCGGCGGTATGTTGCGCAATATTATTTTATGGAGCATAGGTTTTGAACTGTTGGGTGCGGTATTGATGTATTTTTTATGGAGCGACCATATCCCCTTCCGTAACAGCGGACAAAAAATATTTTACAGCTTGTTTCATTCCGTCTCGGCATTCAATAATGCCGGATTTTCCATTTTTACCGATGGTTTTGGCAATCCTTTAGTTCAACATAATTATGGCGTTCATTGGATTTTAAGTGTCTTAATCTTTTTAGGAGCATTGGGATTTGTTCCCATTTTTGACATATTTGAACCGCGAGCAATATTAAACCGTTATGTAAATAAATGGAAGTCTTTTAAAATTGACACACGCATTGCACTATATTATTCTTTGGGCTTAATAGTATTTGGAGCCGTTTTGTTTTTTGCTTTGGAATACAACAATACCCTAAAAGACCAATCGCTATACGGTAAAATTACAGGCGCGGTTTTTCAATCGGTTACTACGCGAACAGCAGGGTTCAATACCGTTGACATTGGCGCAATGACAATTCCAATGCTTATTATGTTTTTGGTTTTGATGTTTATCGGAGCTTCCTCCAGTTCAACCGGTGGCGGTATTAAAACCAGCACTTTTGCCATTATATGGGCGGCAACCGTTGCCACAATAAAAAACAACGAACGCACCGAATTATTTAAACGTACTATTCCGGTAGAGTTGGTCAAAAGAGCTTATTCCATTTTTATATTTTTCATATTCGGTATTGTGGTGAGTGTTTTTCTGCTTTCCATTACCGAAACCGAGATACTAAACACTGCCGGACGCTCAGTATTGGACCTTATTTTTGAAGAAGTATCGGCAATTTGTACCGTTGGTTTATCTACCGGAATTACTTCTCAATTATCCGAAGCAGGTAAAGCCATAATTATTGCCTCAATGTTTATAGGACGTGTTGGCACGCTAACCATTGCTTTTGCCGTAAGCAAGCGCGTCATAAGTTTAAATTATAAATACCCCAAAGCCCATATGTTGGTTGGATAAAAATTTTCAAATGAAACAAACCGTTATTCCATATAAAGAAAAGAATGCTTCAAAAAAGGAGCAAGTTGAAGAAATGTTCGATAACATCAGTAAGAAATATGATTTTTTAAATCATTTTTTATCGATGGGTATTGATGTTTTGTGGCGTAAAAAAGCCATAAAAATGCTTAAACCTTACCAACCAAAAATCATTTTGGATGTTGCTACCGGTACAGGTGATTTTGCCATTGAGAGTTTGGCTTTAAACCCCAAAAAAGTCATTGGCATTGATTTATCTGAAGGGATGTTGAGTGTAGGAAGAGAGAAAATCAAAAAGAAAAAAGTTGACCAAATCATTGAATTATTAAAAGGCGATTCGGAGCATTTACCATTTGAGAATAATTATTTCGATGCCTACACGGTTGGTTTTGGTGTAAGAAATTTTGAAAATCTCGAAAAAGGACTTTCTGAAATGCTTCGCGTACTTAAACCAAAAGGACAAGCCGTTATTTTAGAATTTTCAAAACCAAAGAAATTTCCCGTAAAGCAACTGTATAATTTTTATTTTAAATATATTTTACCCGGCATTGGAAATACTATATCCAAAGACAAAGCGGCTTACACCTACTTGCCCGAGTCGGTTGATGCTTTTCCCGAAGGAAATGATTTTTTGGCAATTTTACAGAAAACCGGATATAATAATGTTTCGGCACATCCGTTACTATTTGGAATTGCCACTATTTACAGAGGTGAAAAATAATTTATTGGATTTGGCAAAAAAGTTATTCATATCATTGATTTTTGTTGGGGTTGCCTCGGGCTTGTTTGGTCAAGTAGGTACCGAAAAAGTAAAAAACTTACAAAAGTTCGACCAACAGGTGGTTCATTTCGGATTCTTGTTGGGTATCAATTCCGGTGATTTTTCTTTGTTTCGAAACCCACCTTCCGACAGTTTATTATCCATAGAAGTAACCAAACAATCGGGCTTTAATTTAGGTATCATTTCAGCATTGCACTTCAATGAATATTTCAGTTTACGTTTCACCCCCAACCTTAGTTTTGCGCAAAGAACAGTTAATTACCAATTTTACAGTCCTGCCGATACTGTAATTTTAGAATATGATAAAATTGTAGAATCTACCTACATTAACTTTCCGCTTACCATTAAATATAAATCGATGCGGTTTAACAATTTTGCCGCATACATTATCGGAGGCGGAGCATTTGTTTTAGACTTGGCATCAAACAAAGATGTGAATAACGCCAATTTACAACCTAATGATGTTGTTTTAAAAATAAACAAAACCGATTGGCGCGGCGAAGTGGGTGTAGGCACTGATTTCTACTTGCCTTATTTTAAGTTTGCCATAGAATTGAAAATGTCATACGGATTGCGTGATATTCTAATTCACGACAATACTATTTTCTCCAACCCCATCAATAAAATGCGGGCAAAGATGTTTTTGCTTTCATTTACTTTTGAGGGATAAATCTTCTACCCTACTTGTTGTTTTATCCAGCTTTCCGATAAAGGTTGTTGCCAATTTTTATCAAATTCGGCTTTTGTAGTTACGGCATTGTTATACACTGTTGTAGCCGGCGAAAGTTCATTTGCTTCCACCATTTTTAAAAATTCAGCGTATGGCGCAACTTCTACTTCATCGCTTTTGGGTTGTTTGTACGCTATATTTAAGCGATTTAAGAGCTCTGTTTCCAGTTCTTGTTCCAATTCTTGAATAATTCGAACCGATGCATCGGCAGCGCGTCCGCAAAGTCTTCCTCCCTCTTCTGATGCATATACAATAACAAATCGATTGTCTCTTACCTCAAAGCCACCATCAACAAGTTCACCATGCGAATCCCACGAATCGATAAATTCATCCAACCTGACCTTAATATGGTTTACATCATCTTCGTCAAATTTATTTTTGGATGTATATACCCACACTCGGGCATTGGCAGGCATTTGTTCTATCGATTTCATAATATTGTTCTTTAAAAGGTAATTTTTCAAGAAAATTATAAATCATTTGCTTGTGCAATCAATTCTGCCAAATCAAATACATTTACTTTATCTTGCTTTTCTTTAAGTTTTACACCGTCTGTAATCATGGTCATACAAAACGGACAACCTGTAGCAATAATATCAGGGGTTAGGGTAAGTGCTTCTTCGGTGCGTTCTTCGTTTATTTCTTTATTTCCTTTTTCGGCTTCTTTAAACATTTGTGCACCACCGGCTCCACAACATAAACCGTTGGTTTTGCAACGTTTCATTTCAACCAATTCGCCGTCTAATTTTTCAATCAAATCGCGCGGTGCTTCATACACATCATTACCGCGTCCCAAATAGCAAGGATCGTGAAAAGTGATTTTTTTGCCTTTAAAAGCTCCACCTTGAACGGCTAATTTCCCTTGGTCGATTAATTGTTGTAAAAATTGAGAATGATGCAATACTTCGTAATTTCCGCCAAGCTCGGGATATTCATTTTTTAGCGTATTGAAACAATGCGGACAAGTGGTTACAATTTTTTTCACTTCATAGGCATTAAGCACTTGAATATTGCCCATTGCCTGCATTTGAAAAGTAAACTCGTTTCCGGCACGTTTTGCTGGGTCGCCGGTGCAACTTTCTTCTGTTCCCAATACTGCAAATTTAACACCTGTTGCATTAAGGATTTTCACAAATGCACGGGTTATTTTTTTGGCTCTGTCGTCAAAACTTCCGGCACAGCCAACCCAAAACAATACTTCGGGTTTGTCGCCGGCAGCCATCATTTCTGCCATTGTGGGAACTTTCAATACATCAGTCATAGTATAAGTTTTTTCTTAATAATTAAGCTTCATTTTTCCAATTTAAACGGTCGGCTTGTGAAAACTGCCATGGTGCGCCGTTGTTCTCAATATTTGTAAGCATCATTGTCCATTCTTGCGGTGCTTTACTTTCTTCCATAATTAAATATCGACGTAAATCGATAATGATAGAAACCGGATCGATATTTACCGGACATTCCTCTGTACAAGCATTACAAGTAGTACAAGCCAATACTTCTTCTTCGCTAATATAATCGCGAAGCAATGATTTTCCGTCATCTTTAAATTCTCCGCCATTGCTGTCTATGTTTTTCCCTACTTCTTCCAAACGGTCCCGGGTGTCCATCATAATTTTTCGTGGCGAAAGTTTTTTACCCGTGATATTTGCCGGGCAAGCCGATGTACATCGCCCACACTCGGTACAAGAGTATGCATTCATTAATTGTACCCAGTTTAAATCAAAAACATCTTTTGCTCCAAATCTTTCCGGCTCTCCTTGAGGTTCGGCAGGTGCAGCAAACGGATCGGCATTAGGATCCATCATTAATTCCACTTCTTTTTTCACCGATTCAAGATTATCTAATTTTCCTTTTGGATCTAGCTTAGAGTAATATACATTTGGGAATGCCAATATAATATGGAAATGTTTTGAATAAGGCAAGTAATTCAAAAATCCTAAAATACCAACAATATGGAACCACCACATTCCTCTTTCGAACATAATTAACGCACTGTCAGACATTCCGCTTAACAATGGGGCCAAAAAAACGCTTACCGGATATGCTCCGGCTTTTACGTAATGGTCAACACCTCGTTGTTGTAAATTGTAATCGGCAGCATCCATCAATAAAAATGCTGACATCAATAAAATTTCAAATATTAAGATAAGGTTGGCATCGGTATAGGGCCATCCTTTCATTTCGGGTTTATGAAAACGTGGAATTTTAAGAATATTTCTTCTGATTAAAAAGATTAAACAAGCCAATGCAACCAATATTGCCAACACCTCAAACGAACCGATAAGTCCATTGTAAACCGGACCTAAAAATGAAAATACGCGATGTGTACCAAAAATTCCGTCTATAATAATTTCCAATACTTCCAAATTGATAATTACAAAACCAACATACACGATAATATGCAAAATTCCGGCTATTGGACGTTTAACCATTTTTGATTGCCCCAGCGCAACTTTTATCATCAACTTCAGGCGTTCGTCTTTGCGGTCGCTTCGGTCAATATCTTTGCCCAGTTTAATGTTTCGAACAATAAATTTTACATGCTTGGCAAATAATAATACTGCTGCTGCAAAAATTAAAATAAAAATAATGTTGCTGATTCCCATCTTTTCAAAGTTTAGTTTCTCAAAATTCCAAAAAAATCATATTCAATTATAATGCACAGATAATTTTACTCTGTAGGTTTGTATTTATCGCGTCTGCCGAAGATTGAAAAATGAACATATCTTCCGGGATTTATACGCATATCTTTTAGTAATTTATCCAAATCTTCAGCAGATTTTTCCAAATTATAATACAAAGTATCATTATTGATAAGTTTACCCATTGTGCCGTCTCCTTCGTTAATTTTTTGCATAATGTCGGAAACATCAGCCAATGCTTTTTTGGCATTATTTACTGTTTGTGTAATATCGGCAGCAGCCAATGAGTCTGATATAGCCGAAAGATTGGTTAAGGTATTATCCAAATTATCCGAATTATTTTTAAAGGTAGTAGTAACGGCAGACAAATTACTTGTAATGTGTGCTATTTTACCCTTTTCGGAAATAAGCAATGTATCTAATGTTCGCGTAGCAAACTCAAGATTTTTGAGTGTTTTTTCGAATTGTCCCAAGCCGGTTTCTATATTTTTTCGCGCATTTTCATTCAAGATAATTTGCACCACTTCTATTGCCGAATCAAGTGAAGAAATTAATTCTTCAGCTTTTAATTTTAGCGGTAAAATTTGTTGGTTTACTTCTTCTTTGAGTGATGCCTCAACAGCGGTTTGCAGTTCTTGTTCAGGCTCAAGCGGCTCTGCAGATTGCCCTAATTCAATTTGTATTGCCTTTGAACCGAGAATATCGGCACTTACAATTTTTGCCTTACTGTCTTTGGGTATAAATACTTCTTCGTAATCAATTTGTAAAGTAAGCTTTACTTTTCCAGTTTTAGGGTCGGCAAAATCAATTTTCTTGACCAAACCAATTTGCACACCGCTTAATACTACCGGACTGGAAACGGTTATTCCATCTACACGATCGTATTGCGCATAGTATTGGCTGTGCTTTGTCAGAAGATTTGTTCCTTTAAGGAAATTTAATCCCCAAAAGAGTAAAACTACAGCCACTACAACCGTAACACCAATCAGAATTTCTTTTTTATATTTCACACTACTGGTTTTTAAGTTTTTTAACCGCCTCGCTTACTGCTATTCGTTCATTATTTTCAAAAGCAACAATAAAGGCATCTTTATACCCCAAATCTCTCACTTTTTTTTGCAAATTTACAGCATTTTCGAAAGATTTTTCATTTCCAACATAATATCTGTATAATCCGCCGTGTTCAGAATACGAAACATTCTTCAATCCTTTGAAGTTTTGTGGCAACGTTTCTACCTTTTTTGGCGAAGTGGCTATTTGCACTTTAAATACAATGCCCAAGTCATTATTTTCACTTGTTTCGTTTGAAGACTCAACAGAAGCATTTGGTTCATTCCCCTGCTGATTATCAGAATTTTGCTCCGAATTATCCGAAGAGGAATTCATTTTTTCTTCCAATTCTTTTTTATACTCTTTAAATGCTCTGTAAATTGCCGAAGCCATATAATCTTGCCCAATTTTTGAATTTAGAAATTTTTCTTCGTCTTTATTGGTTAAAAAACCTGTTTCTATCAATACACTGGGCATAGCTGTTTGGTGCAAAACCAAAAATCCGGCTTGGCGCACGCCTCTGTCTTTGCGCCCTACCCGCTCCCTGAATTGCGTTTGAATTTTATTGGCAAAATCGATGCTTTGCGCCAAATAGGCATTTTGCATCAAAGTAAGGGCTATGTATGATTCCGGACTGTTCGGGTCAAAGTTTTCATATTTATTTTGATAATCATCTTCGTATAAAATAACCGAGTTTTCGCGTTGCGCTACTTTTAAGTTTGATTCGGTTTTATGCAGTCCCATCACATACGTTTCGGTACCGTAAGCTGCCGGTTGCCCCGAATTGACATGAATACAAATAAACAAATCGGCATTTGCCTTGTTGGCAATTTTTGCACGCTCATACAAAGGAACAAAAACATCGGTTTTTCTTGTATAGATTACCTCTACATCCGGAAAATTGAGCTCGATATATTCGCCCAATTTTAAAGCAATGGCTAAAGCTATATCTTTTTCGTTTGAAAATGAACCGTGACAACCACCGTCATGTCCGCCATGCCCGGCATCTATCACCACTTTTTTCAGCTTATATTCCGATTGCGCTTCCGAATTTTGCACAAAAAGTATAACAAAAGATAAAATAATAAGGTATTTTGCCCGATGCATCATCCGTTGTAATTGATAAAAATTAGTTAGTTTTGGCTGATTAAAAACCATTTGTAGTAATATCTTCAATTTATACAAAAATAGTATTAATACCTTGCTTTTAAAACTCACATCAAAGCAGTTACTAACAATCATTTGTTGTTTATTTTGGGTTTTTGCTTCAAAAGCAAATTCTTCATTCATTAACAGCATAACATTCAGTATTAACGACAGCATCATTGACACTATTGTATCGCCCGATGCTCCGGAAGATATTGTTTCGTACAGTGCCCAAGATTCTATCCTGTTTGATATGGATGAGCAAAAAATATACCTTTTTGGAAATGCAGAGGTATATTATGAAAATATTTCGCTGAAAGCCGCTCAATTAATTATTGATTTAGACTCAAATATTGTTACAGCAAAAGGCGTTATCGACTCCTCAGGAAACTATATCGGGAAACCTGAATTTGCCGATGGTCCGCAAACTTTCACAGCTCATTCTATTCGCTATAATTTTGACACTAAAAAAGGTAAAATTAAAGATGTTGTTACGCAAGACGGCGAAGGATATATTCACGGTAAAGAAGTGAAACGGTTGCCCTCGGAAGTTGTTTATATAAAAAATGGAAAATTTACCACCTGTAATTTAGAGGAACCACATTTTTATTTCAATGCCAGTAAATTAAAAGTTATACCTGATGATAAAATTGTGAGCGGACCGGCAAACTTGGTTATTGAAGGAATACCTACTCCTTTGGGCGTTCCTTTTGGAATTTTCCCCAATAAAAAAGGACATAAATCGGGAATAATTATTCCACAACCCGGCGAAAGTACAACGCAAGGTTTTTTCTTAATAAACGGTGGTTATTATTGGGCGATAAACGAAAAATTAGCCCTACAATTGACCGGCGATATTTACTCGAAAGGAAGCTGGGGTTCAAAACTTTATGCTCCTTACAGAGTTCGCTACCGTTACTCGGGAAATATGAATTTAAGCTTTTCGAATATTACCAATTCATACAAAGAGTTCCCGGATTACAGTGTAAAACGAGAATTTTTTGTCCGGTGGCAACACAACCAGGATGCGGCGGCAAGACCTAATTCTCGCTTTACGGCAAATATCAATTTTGGTACGGCAACCAATTTCCAAAATAATTTCAACACCAATACCAATGATTATTTATCAAACACTTTCAACTCGAATGTATCGTACTATAAAAAATTTGCCAACAGCCCGTTTTCATTATCATTGAACGGAAGGCATTCTCAAAACAACAAAACACACAACGTATCCATCAGTTTGCCCGAAGTAGCGTTGACAGCCACAAGAGTATTCCCGTTTAAACGAAAACAAAATATAGGACAACCCAAATGGTATGAAAAAATTGGGGTAAGCTATACGATGAATGCAAAAAATGAAATAAATATCGCCGATTCATTATTGGTTATCAATGATTTAGAAAATGTTTTTTACCGCTACAGCAAAAACGGAATTAAACACAATATACCCATTAGCACTTCATTAAAACTGATGAAATATTTTACATTAACACCATCTGTAAACTATACTGAATTATGGTATTTTAATTCGATAAACAAAACGGTTGACAGTCAAAACCAAGTGATTACAGATACAATCCAAGCGTTTTCTACTGCAAGAAAATTTAATTCGGGAATGCGGTTAACAACTAAACTTTACGGAACGTATCGTTTCAAAAACAAAAAACTTCCGGCAGTAAGACACGTAATTACGCCCAGCATTGGATTCACCTATTCTCCGGAAATAAATACCGGATTAAAACAATATTCAGACACTTCAGGCAATGAAATTTCATATTCCATCTATCAAACGGGAATTTACGGACGACCCGACACTAAAAAAACAGAAGCACTGACTTTCAATATTTTGAACAATATAGAAATGAAAGTAAAATCAAAAAAAGACACATTGAAAGGTGAGAAAAAAATTAAATTACTTGAAAATTTAGGGATAAGCGGCTCTTATAACTTTGCTGCCGATTCGATGAACCTCTCAACTATAAAAGTGAATGGTAGAACTCGCTTTACCAAAACCACGGCCTTTACATTCAACGCCACACTCGACCCTTATGCTATAAATAATTCTACTCGCATAAACCTGTTGGAATGGGAAAAGACTCAATCGTTAGGTAGATTGACAAATGCCAATGCCGCCCTTGTTTTACAACTGAAAAGCAAGAAAAAAAATAAAAAAATTAGCAATCTAAACAATAATGACACTGATAATCCATTAAAAGAATACGTTAAAGAACACCCTGAAGAATTTATTGACTATACTATTCCTTGGACTTTAAACATCAGCTACAATGTAAATTACTCCAAACCTTTATTGAAAGAAACTATTACACAAACATTAAACTTCAATGGTGATGTTAGTTTAACCCCTAAGTGGAAGCTCGGATTTACAAGTGGTTACGATTTTATTCAGAATGATATTTCATACACTTCTATTGACATTTACAGAGATTTACATTGTTGGGAAATGCGTGTTAACGTAATTCCTTTTGGACCACGGCAAAGTTATATTTTCACCCTTCAGGTAAAAGCAAGCATGTTGCAAGATTTAAAAATTACCAAACGCAGCTTGCCGAATATTTTTTAATTTCACTCTTATGCTTTGCATTAGAATATATGTATTTCTTTATTCTACCTTTGATAAAGCAACTTAATTTGAACAAATTACGTTTATCATTTAGCTTATTAAATTTAAAAAGTATGAAGAAGATTTATATATCAATCATTATGTCTATTATTCTAATAAGTTCTTTTGCACAAGACAAAAGCTCCAAATCAATAATTATTAGCAACAGCTATACAGACATTACACATTACGAGAAGTATAAAATAATTAGCTGTTATTTTAATAATATTGAAAATGAGATTATTAACAATTTCCTGTCAGAGTTAAAATCTACCCAAGGATTAAACGTATTATCTGATAAAAACATTGAAAATCCAAATAGAATTCTCTTCACAAAAATCCGTTTGGAAAATAATTTCGACAAAGAAAAATTAATGTCTATACTAAATAAATATTCTATCACACATATAATAATTGATGGTAAACCTACAACTATTGAGGAATATTTCAACAGTGTAAATAAAATTAAGTCAAATGGTATAATCAAATAATGAAATTATGAAAAAATATATCCTTCTTGTTATTTTTATAGTTCCTCTTTTTTCTTTAGCACAAACATACACCATAGACCAAGGTGGAAATATAGCTACTTGTAGCGCAACATTATACGATAGTGGCAGTGGAAGTGGTAATTATGGAAATAATGAAAACGAAGTTATTACATTTTGCAGCGACAATTCTACATGCGTGCAAGTAACATTTAACAGTTTTAATCTTGACAGCAATGACTTTTTATATATTTATAATGGACCTAATACTGCCAGTCAATTATTAGCTGTCCTTACAGGCAGTAGCTTACCGCCAAGTTATTCTTCATTTTTCGGGTGTTTAACGTTTCAATTTGTATCTAACGACACTATAACTTCAAGTGGATTCTCTGCTTCAATTACATGTGGCACATGTACTTTTAGTGGTGGAGGAAATGGAACACTTACCCCTGCATATGACAATGAAGCTTGCGGATTAAATTTTACTCAAGTTTCACAAAAAGTAACAACCAGATATGCCACTCCTGCAGGCACAGGTTTACCAACTACACTTAATGTTAGTGGATTACCTGCTCCAAATACTTGTTGGGCAATTGAAAAGGCATTGCTTTATTGGACAGAATCTTCAAATAGCAATGGAAATGTTAGCGTGACACTCACTAATCCTTCATCTCAAACATACAATTACAATGTTTCACCGGTAGGAGTTGGACCGGATAAATGTTGGAATACCACCTATACAACCAACTATAGGATTGATGTTACTGCAGCTATAGCCGGGAATGGCAATTATACACTTAATATTTCCAGTGGAGCTTGGAATGTTGATGGAGTAACCCTTTTTATTGTTTATAGAGATTTTACCGCACCCTATACAGGACGATTAATGATTAATGATGGCCTTATAGTTGCTAATGGTTCCGGAACCGATCCTGTTTATGTTGCTATAAATAATGTAAATGCCTGTGCAAATTCAACTTCAGCCACGGCATTTATGATGATAGGAGATATGCAAGATAATATAAATAGTGGTAGTCATGGAGCAACATTAAACGGAAGTACCTTTACTTTTCCAAATAATTTTTGGAATTACGATCAAACTTCTACAACAATAAATGCAGGACAAGCAAGCGTTCAATATGGTGCAAATGGATATACAAATGATTGTTACTCTGTTGTTGCTGCTGGCATTTATTATCAAACAAATTGTTTAAGTTGTCCTTCTAATGCGTTTTCTGTACCTATAACACAAACGGTTCAAACATGTTCGGGAGGAGATATTGTTGCCAACCCCGGAGGTGGAGCGCCTCCTTTCTCGTATCAATGGAATACTGGGGATACTACTCAATCACTAACAGGCTTAGGACAAGGAACATATATAGTTACTGTTACCGATAATATTGGTTGTCAAGCTACTGACTCAATAACAGTAACTGCTCCTCCACCTTTGTCACTTTCAAGCTCAATAGTTGATGTAACATGTAATGGAGCTAATAACGGGTCTGTAGCGGTAACTCCTAGCGGAGGAACTCCACCATATTCATATTCATGGAGTAATGGAGGAACAACAAATGCAATAACCGGACTTGGCCCCGGCTCTTACACTGTAACTGTAACTGATGCCTTAAACTGTTCGATTTCCGGTTCTTACAATGTAAATTCACCTCAAACAATTACTATAAACTTTAACACATATAATGTTAATTGTTTTGGAGGAAACAATGGTAGTATTCAAGCAAATGTTAATGGAGGAACCTTACCATATACTTACTCGTGGTCTTCAGGACAAACAACAGATTCAATCTCATCATTATCTGCAGGCACTTATATTTTAACTGTTACAGATGCAAACAATTGTATAGCTGTAGATTCTGCAAATATTATCGAACCGCCGTTATTAACAACTACAATTTCCGGCACAAATTTATTTTGTTTTAACGACAACTCAGGCACAGCAAACGTTAGTATTTCCGGTGGCACTCAACCATATTCCATCCTTTGGAATACAGGAAGTAATTCAGCAAATATTAATGGGCTTAGTGCCGGTATGTACTATGTTAATATAATAGATGCTAATGGGTGTTCGGCAAATGACTCTATACTTTTAACAGAGCCACCTTTACTTAACGACTCTTTTATTGTAACTGATGTTTTATGTAATGGTGATGCAACTGGGGGAATTCAATTATTTCCTTATGGAGGCACATCTCCATATTCTTTTAGCTGGAATAATGGTGCTACATCCCAAAATTTAACAAATGTTCCTGCAGGAACGTATATTTCAACAATTACCGACTCTAATGGCTGTACAAAAATTGACACTATTATAATTAATGAACCATCTCCTATTTCAACTTCTTTTAATTCCATTCCAACATGTAAAGATTCTTGTTTCGGACAAATTCAATTGTCATATTCAGGAGGTATTCCTCCCTATCAGCTTATTTGGGAAACCGGTGATACTAATGTAAATATATTGGATAGCTTATGTCAAGATTACTATTCCTTTTCTTTAACTGACTCCAATGGGTGTATTATTCAAGACAGTATAGCTGTTGGATTATTAAGCCAGATAAACGCATATTTTGTTTTTAATCCTGATTCAGAATATGCTCCTGTACAAGTTTCATTTATTGATAGTTCTTCGGGAACAATTACAGGTTGGTTATGGGATTTTGGCAATAACACTACTTCTACTACACAAAATCCTAATGTCACATATAATCAAGACGGCACATATACTGTAACATTAATAGTAACAGACTCTTTGGGATGTGCAGATACATATACGAAAGAAATAACAGTACTTCCCCCAACATCAATTTTGGTACCCAATGTATTTTCACCAAATAATGATGGAATAAATGATGTTTTCACTATTAAAAGTAGCTTTATCAAAAGTGTTCACGGTCAAATATTTAACCGCTGGGGAAATCTGCTTTTTGAATGGACACATCCAAAAGGATATTGGGACGGTAGAACTTCATCAGGGGAGTTAGTTCCTGCAGGAAGTTATTTTTATGTTATTAAATATACAACATTAAAAAATGAAGAATTTGAATTAAAAGGCACAATAACATTAATCCGTTAATATTAGAAAATGAATAAAATATTATATGTAATATTATTCTTTTTTACCATTGGTGTGAATGCACAAGAAATATGTAATAATGGTATTGATGACGATGCAGACGGATTAATAGATTTAAATGATTCAACAGACTGCAGTTGCAGCGGATTTAACAATAACGTCCCTTCATCGCTTATCCCCAACCCATCTTTTGAAGACCATAGCTGTTGTCCTTCCGGTTATTCTCAATTAAATTGTGCCGATACGTGGATACAAGCCTCTAACCCAACTTCGGATTATTGGAATACTTGTGGTCAAGCATGCGGACCTTACTGCCCTCCTCCCACACCGGCGGGTAATGGGAATGGTTATGTAGGGTTTATAAATATGAGCGGATGGCAAGAGTACATTGGTGCTTGTTTGCCTACACCAATGACTGCCGGAAATTCCTATATTCTTAATTTTTGGTTTGCAGCCAATACTGCTCAACCAACAATTGATTTAACATTCTTTGGTGCCAGCGATTGTAATAATTTACCATTCAACAGCAATGATTGCCCAGTAGGTATTGGTACCTGGCAACAACTTACTCAACTTACCATCACTCCCTCCGGAAACTGGGATAATTATACAGTAACATTCACCCCAACTGTAGATATTTACGCTTTAGTCATGGGAGGTGCCTGTAGTTCAGGGGGGAACTATACTTATTATTACCTGGATAATCTCATTCTAAATGAAATATCTGCTTTTTCCTCAGTTGATATTGTCCCAAGTGGTGCATGGTGTACCAATGATTTAACTTTAACTGCGTTAAAAGATACAACTGCGGGTTCTTGGCAATGGTATTTAAACGGTATTGCCCTACCGGGAGAAACTAATGCCACTATTGATGTTATGACTTATGGCGCAGGTACTTATACTGCTTTACTTTCTTTGAATGGAGATTGTGATACCAAAGATTTTGAAGTAACATTACCCCCTTATCCCAACACCAATTTTTCATTTACAAATCAGTGTTTTCCAAATAGTATTAATTTTATTGATAATTCTGCTATTTCTTCAGGTTCTATAGTTAATTGGCAATGGGATTTTGGTGATGGAAACAGTTCTTCACAACAAAATCCATCACACACCTATAATTCTCCAGGTAATTACAATGTTCAACTTATTACTACTACAGACACTTTTTGCACCGATACTTTTAGCACAACTGTTACAGTTTTTGATTTACCTCAAGCTGATTTTAATTACACTTTTTCACAAAGTGGATTAAACACTCCCGGTGGTTGTCCTTATGAAAGCATCCAATTCAACGATAACTCTACAATTGTTGCTCCTTACAATATTGTATCATGGAAATGGTATTTTAACATAAATCAAGATTCGGCTTTTGTACAAAATCCTACTTATTCCGGTTTTAATACTCCCGGCGATTATCCTGTAACTTTAATTGTAACTTCAGATTCTGGATGTACCGATACAATTACTAAAACCATTCATATCTACCAAGTCCCTTCTGCGCAATTCTCATTTTATGATGATTGTGTGTATAACTCCGCTCCTTTTACCGATTTATCTGTTGCCAATGAACCCGGAGCAACCATCTCTGCTTGGAACTGGACTTTTGGAGATGGCGGCTCTGCCAATACTCAAAATCCTTCTCATCAATATAACACTGATGGTGATTATATTGTTCAGCTTATTGTTACTTCTTCGGTAGGTTGTATGGATACTATTCAAGACACCATTACTCGATTCCCTTCGCCTTTGGCTTTGTTTAGCACAGCTGATGTTTGTGTTTATGACAGTGCCCATTTTAATGATTTATCTTCTGTTAATCCGCCGGATTCCATCATTACTTGGCTGTGGAACTTCGGTGACGGAACACCAATCGTTTCGGCACAAAATCCGGCTCATTTGTA
>MDTD01139502.1_pt1 | contig 112926 bp, 102 predicted proteins | sample 811221 | NCBI WGS metagenome assembly MDTD01 (sample SAMN05326646, study PRJNA326480) | marine metagenome | isolation source: seawater | place: Pacific Ocean: South West | collected 2011 | reverse complement strand
TAACTAAGCCCGGTTTCCCTTATCCTTTCCTTCCAGTCTTCCCTACGATAATTCGGTCATTTCTCTCAGATCCTTATGTTTTTCTGCGGGCGCTTACAGCCGGGATCGCCAACATCAGAAATCCCGTCATCGTCTCCGTGGCATCCAAGGGCTTGCTCCCGTACCATGGACTCGGCTCCGGAATCCGCCGGGCGCTTGCCGCGTGGCAGAAGATCGAATTTGTTGACGATCGGGATCGAAACCAGTTTTCCGCGATGGTGTATCGCCCCCCTTGGAACGGACAGTCGGTTACCGAGTCGTTCGTTTCGGAACCACAACGATACCGCACACCCGGCGATGAGCTCCTGAATATCCTCCGGGTCCAACCATCATCGAGTTACGATGATCTCGCCGGACACCTCGGTGTCAGCGTCGCAACGGTCAAACGCCGGATACAGAGATTGAAAAAGGACGGACGAGTGCGGCGTGTGGGCTCACGCAAGACCGGGCACTGGGAGGTAATCGAATGACCGGAATCGTGACCGAGCATCTCACCGACAAGCTTGCCGAAGATACTCGCACTCGGGGCATGCTCGTTTGGCTGGACCGTGAGCGTGAAATCTGCCCAGAACCACCACCGGCCGTCACGTATCAGCGTTTCCACCCAGGCACAAAAAAACCCGTCCATGTGGACGGGTTTATCGGGAGTGACGGGGATCGAACCCGCGATCTCCGGCTTGACAGGCCGGCGCGATAACCAACTTCGCTACACCCCCAACGCGGTGCAATAAGCTGTTGCTGATTGCGTGCGACGCTGTTTGTACCCCACTTGGCCGGTTCGTGTCAACAGGTTCCTCCGGCGGGATTGGATATGTACGGCCGCGTACGGCCGAGCTCCCGAAACCCGAGTCGTTTCAGTATCGGCATGCTGGTATCGGGGCGTGCATCCACCATGACCCAGGCGACACCGGCCTGCCGGGCGTCCTCCGCCCGGCTCGCCACGAGGGCTCGATAGGCGCCGTGGCCGCGGGCGGCGGGGATCGTGGCGCCGCCCCAGAGGCCGCCAAAGCGGCTGCCGGCGGATATCTGCAGGCGACCGTAGGACACGGGACGTCCGTCGAGATACGCGACGTGAATCGAGAGGTAGGGCCTCGGGCTGCCGGTCGCCCAGAACTCGCGGGCGATTGTCGACGGCGATGCGGTGTCGCCTGACCACACGGCGCTGTGGACGGCGTCGGCATCGGCGAGGATGCCGGCGTCGCCTGGGCGCCGGGCGATACGGACGGTCACACCGGCGTGAGCCCCGTCGCCCGCAGTCGTCGTTCCTGAACCTCCCGACAGCGCCTGCGTCGCCGCGACCAGGATGACCTCCTCGTCCTCTGGAACGAACCCGGCGGCGCGCAGGGCCCCGTCGGCGTACCACGGGGCAGGACCGTCCCAGCTGAAGCACTTCCACTCGAACGTCGCGTCGGCGGGGGCCGCGCGTCCAGGCTCACCGCCCGGCTCTCGGCAGATAGCGGCGGCGACGGCATCGCGCAGCGTGACGATCGTCCCGGCGCTGGACGTGTTTGAAGGAGCCGGCGGCGGCGCCTCGGTGGTCCACGCCGCCTGAAATGCGGGGCTCCAGACCGCGGCCAGTCCGTCGGCCGTCACCGACGTTGTCCCCGGCTCGGCGGGCGCGTGACGTTCGTCATGGTCGTACCAGCTCCGCAGCTGAAGGAGATCGAGATCACCGGTGGCCACGCTCACTGCCGTTCCTCCGCCGGCACCCGTTCGCCGGCGCCGGCGCGTCCGCCGCGTTCGCCGGCGACGGTGCCGCGCCCGCGCAGCCCCGCCCCCACGATCATGATCGCCGCCGTCACCAGGACGAACGATCCGAAGAGATCCTTCTGTACGGCGCCCCAGATGATGTACAGCGAGCCGAGAGCCGCCAGGAGCGGTGTCACGATCCGTGTCAGGGCCCGGCTATCGGTGAACCGGCGCATGACCCACAGGTAGATCGAAAGATAGATTGCGTACAGGAAGGCGATCGGGAGCTCCGAGATGTCCATGAAGCCGCCCCACCATCCGGCGAAGTTCCCATACCATACCGCCATCCACGCGAGCGAGAGTGCCAGCCCCACCACGGCGGACCGTCGGGTACTGTCCGTATTCGGGGCGACGACCCGGAAAAAGGCGGGCGCCGGCCCCATGCCGCGGGTGGCGATTGCGTAGAGACCGCGGGCGCTGCCCATGATCAGACCGTTGAGCGTGCCGAGGCAGGAAATAACCACGAACACGGTGAGCACGGTTCCGCCGAGGCGGCCGAACACCAACGAGATGACCCGTACCGGCGCGGCATCGCCGGCGGCGATCACCTTTCCGTTTGAGAGAACCCCGGAGATCCCGAGGTAGTACGCCATGTACACCACGACGACGGTAATGGTGCCCGCGACCAGCGCCCGGGGAAGCGTGCGCCGGGCATCGCGAAGTTCGGCGTTAATCGATGTGGCGATAATCCATCCCTCGTAGGCGAAGGCGGTCGCCAGTGTGGCCACCGCGAGTCCCCCTGCACCGCGCGAGACGTCGGCCGCGGCGGTGGTGAAGCTTTCCACCGTCTGACCGCTCACGAGCCCTGCAGCAAGGCCGACGATCGCTACCAGAGCCAGGGGGATCAGCTTGATCGCGGTGGCCGACACCTGCCATTTCCCGGCCAGGACGGGCGAAAGGATGTTGAGGGTGAAAAACCCCACGAGGTAGATCACGGCCAACACCCACACGGCTGACGGTGCCGTGATCCCCAGCAGGCCGACGGTGTAGGTGCCGGAGACCCAGGCGAGAACCGCCACGAGGGTGGGGTAGTACACCACGGTCATGAACCACGCCACGTAGTAGCCGGCGATACGGCCGTAGGCCGCTTCAAAGTAGTCGACAATGCCGTTCACCTTGTCCACGCGCGTGGCGATGCCGGCGAATACCGAGGCGGTGACCACCATGATCGCACCGCCGATGAGCCACGCCAGGAGCGCGACCGGAAGGCGGCCGGCTGCCGCGACGAGTACGTCGTCGGCTTTGAAAAACACGCCGGATCCGATGACGATGCCCACGACCATGGCGGTGGCGGTCCAGAACCCGTACTTCTTCTGCAGTGCTTCCATTGGGATGTCCTTTCCGGGGGATAGAATCGCGAGTGTACCACGCTGCACCGCGCCGGCCTACCGACGCCCGAACACAAGTTCGTGCCCCTTCTTGTGGTGAACCAGATCCAGTCGGAACCTCCGCTGCATCCAGTCGATCGTTGCGGGTGTCAGAAACAGGACGTGGGTCGGATCCCGGCGATACCACCAGGCAAGAAACCGCGTGGCGGCGGGGCCGTTCACCGCCCCCGGCGGGTCGTCCTCCGGCACTCTGGCGTCAAACACGCCGGTGCGCAGGATCAGATGCCCGGTGGGGGCAAGCTGTTCCAGCAGGGAGGGCAGGACGCGGCCCGGCGCGTGGAGGTGCTCGATCACTTCCACCATGACGACGGCATCGTAGGGCACCGCGGGGGTGAGCGCATCCGGATTGGGAAGGAAGAAGGGGTCGTGGGGGGTGACGGTAAACTCGCGTCCCTGCAGGATATCGGTCAGGACAGGGTGCGGTCCGGACCCGAAATCGAGGATGCGGGCGTTGGCGGGCACGTAGGGTGTCACGGCGGAGTCCGCAAACCGCCCGAGGTAGTCGCGGTAGTCGGCGTTGTCCGGTTGGTTATTGTGCTCGCGGTAGCGCGCCAGTTCCGCCTCCGGCGTCGGCAGGTCCGGTGTCGCCAGCTGCAGGAGTCCGCAGGTGGGACATCGCTCGTAGTGTTCGCCGCGGGTTGATTCCGCCCAGGCGAGCGTCGCGCCGCCGCATAGACGACAGGTGCGCTCAGGATTCGTTGACGCTGATAGCTCCACTTACTATATTGTAGCCGTGGCAACAAAGCTGAGGAAGAGTAAACAGCGCGATCGTATTCTGGAGCTGTTGCAGTCCGATCACATTCATGTAACCGCCAACTGGGTGTACGATCAGCTTCGGAACGAGTTCCCGACGCTCAGTCTTGGCAACGTATACCGCAACCTCAACATCCTCGTTGAGCAGGGCCTCGCCAACCGTCTGGGCTTTGGAAGTACCTTCGATGTCTACGAGGCCAACCGCGAAGGGCATTTTCACTTCATCTGTGATGTCTGCGGGGCGATCGAGGACATCGACGCGCCGGTGGAACAAAGACAGCTCATGCACCGGTGGATCGAGACCGAACGGGGACACCAGGTCTCCACGGTAGAGGTCCACGGTACCTGCCGCGCCTGCGCCGCCGCCGCCTCCAGGGCCGCTGCGGCTCCCCACGCCGACGTCAGCTGACCGCCAGGCGATTCAGTAGCGCATTCGCCCGCTCGCCGATCGCATCCAGCGGCAGTACCTCTGACGCTCCACCGGCGTCCACCGCCGCCTTCGGCATTCCGTACACAACCGACGTCTCCTCATTTTGCACCAGCGTGATTCCGCCGGCGTCCACGATCCGGCGGGCCCCTTCGCCTCCGTCGCGTCCCATGCCCGTGAGGAGTATTCCCACCGTGGCGGCGCCGTAGGCCTCTGCGGCACTTTCGAACAGGGTGTCGGCGCTCGGGCGCTGAAACACGCGTTTGGGGCCGTCGTCCAGGGCGTAGCGGCGTCGTCGGACCAGAAGGTGCATGTCGCCGGGGGCAACCACGGTCACGCCGCCGGCGAGGGGCTCACCGTCGTGGGCCACGTGCGCGACGTGACCGGTCGCTTCGCTGATCCACCGGGCGAACCCCTCGGCGAATCCGGCTCCGATGTGCTGAACGATCGCCACCGCCCAGCGGGGATCCGGTGGCAGGTCCTGAAGGACTCTCCGGACCGCCTGGGGGCCTCCGGTTGATGCCCCGATCACGCACAGCAGTGGAGGGGGATTCCCGGGTGGAGCAAACGGGGGCGCCGGCGGTCGCGGCGGCGTGGATACCTGGGGGCGGGCCTGCAGCGTTGCGGCACCGGTCCTCGCCGGTGCCGGACTGGCGGCCACCGCGCGGAGAAGCTTGATCAGCGGGTCGATGCCTCCGGCGGAGGTCAGGTGCTGAAGGTCCGGTCGCCGGCGCACGGCGGTAAACCCGTCGCGTTCGAGGCGCACGGTGATCGCCGGCGTCACCGATGGTGCCATGGCCAGTGCCGGCACGCGCAGTTCCCCCAGTCTCGTCAGGGCGATCGAGACGTCGGCGGCGCGCTCAGCGTCGAAGTCCACGATCGCTACGTGGGGTGGGCGGTCCCACTCCGGTGAGACCCCGATGGCGCCGGCGTATACCACAGACACGTCGGGATCGGTGTCCAGCGCCTTGCCCACGAGGCGGGAGAACACCGAGGACACCGAGAGAATCGCAACGCGAAGCGGGAGGCTCACGGTCCTATTGTCGGCAGAAAGAAACGCGTGCCCGCGTCAATTGGTCAGATGACCGTCCCGTTGGGTATGACGGCGTTCTTCGGCACGACGATGACACCATCGCGGACGAAGTAGCGTTCATAGTCCCCCTCCGGGGGAATGCCGTCCCAGCCGATGGTGCAGTCGTTGCCGATGCGCGCGTTCTTGTCGATGATCGCGCCGCGAATGCGACAGTTCTTGCCGATGCCGATCTTCGGAACCGCTTTGCCGTCCTCCGTGCGGGCGGGGCCCGGCTCCTCGTAGTAGTCGGCGCCCATGCACACCACGCCGTCCAGTTCGGTTCCTTCGTCGATGATCGTCCGAATGCCAATGATCGATCGGTTGATCGTGCTGCCGGTGATGATGCAGCCGTCGGAGGCGATCGACTGCGACAGGGTTGCAGAGTTGAATTTGCCCGGCGGCAGGTCCCGACGATGGGTGTAGATCGGCATGTTCTCGTCGAACAGGTTGAATTCGGGATAGATCTCGGCGAGCGCCAGGCTGGTATGGTAGAAGCTGTCGATCGTTCCGATGTCCTCCCAGAAGCCGTCGAACATGTACGCGTTCACGTGCATCTGGTCGATCATCATCGGGATCACTTCCTTGCCGAAGTCGGTGTAGCTGTTGTCCAGCGCCCGTTCCAGCGCCTCGGCGTTAAAGACGTAAATACCCATGGAGGCGAGATAGTCGCGGCCCGGTTTGTAGTTCGGCAGCTCGTCGCGGGCGGCTTCGGGGATCTTCAGACCCGAGATGTCCACCTCCATGGGCGGCTTCTCCGTGAACTGACCGATCCGCAGGTTCTCGTCAACGGTAAGAATGCCGAAGCCGGTGGCGGCCTCCCGGTCCACGGGGAGTACCGCGACACTGGCGTCGGCGCCGCTGGCCACGTGGCGTTCGTAAAAGTCGCGAAGGTCCATGCGGTAGAGCTGATCGCCGGAGAGAATCATGTAGTGCTTTGGTTTCTGCGTGCGAAAATGGACCAGGTTCTTGCGCACGGCGTCGGCGGTTCCCTCGTACCACCCGGAGTGGGTGAACGTTTGCTCCGCCGCCAGAATCTCCACAAATCCGTTGGTAAAGCTGTCAAAGATGTAGGTGTTGCCGATGTGCAGGTGCAGCGACGCGGAGTTAAACTGGGTCAGCACGTAGATCTTCTTGAAATCCGCGGCGATGCTGTTGGACAGCGGAATGTCCACGAGGCGGTACTTGCCGCCAAACGGAACCGCCGGCTTTGATCGCTCCGCCGTCAGGGGATACAGGCGCGTCCCTTTTCCACCACCCATTACAACTGTCAATACATCTTTGTCCATACGTTTTCAGTGTACGGCCGTGCCCGGGACCGGTCAAGGAAACGTACCGAAACATGGTCTACGGGAGGGGCGCTGTGGTACTCTGATGCGGTCATGGTGAAGGACCTCATCGATGAACTGAAAGCCGACGCATCGTTTACCGACCACGTGCGGCACTGGCAGACGATCCCGGCCCGGGCCGGTGAATACGCGTCCATCCCCGACGGGATCGACGAACGGATCGTGCGGGCGCTGGAGCGTCGCGGCATACGGCAGCTGTACTCGCACCAGAGCGCGGCGATCGGTCACGCGATGGCCGACCGAAACGTGGTGGTCGTGACCCCCACGGCGTCGGGCAAGACGCTGAGCTACAATCTGCCGGTTCTGGACGCGATTCTGAAGAATCCCGACACCCGGGCGCTGTACCTCTTTCCAACCAAGGCACTCAGTCAGGACCAGCAGGCGGAGCTGAACATGACCGTGGAGGACGGTGGCCTCGAGGTTGCGGTCATGACCTTTGACGGCGATACGCCGCCGGCGGTACGGGGTGCCGCTCGCAGCCGCGGACAGATCATCATCAGCAATCCGGACATGCTTCACGCCGGGATCCTGCCCAACCACACCAGGTGGGTGCAGTTCTTTCAGAACCTCCGGTACATCGTCGTCGACGAACTGCACACCTACCGGGGCATCTTCGGTTCCCAGGTTGCCAACGTGCTCCGGCGCCTCAAGCGGGTCGCGGCGTTCTATGGTTCCGACCCGCGGTTCATCCTCTGTTCTGCCACGATCGGAAACCCGCAGGAACTGGCGGAGTCCATGGTCGGGGCCCCTGTGGAACTGGTCGACCGCAACGGCGCCCCGGCCGGTGAGAAACACATCATCCTGTATAATCCGCCGCTGGTGGACCGTGTGCAGGGGATCCGACAGGGCGTGGTGCACGCCTCCCGCAGTCTCGCGCTGCGGTTCCTGAAGCGGGGAATTAAGACGATCGTCTTTGCCCGCTCCCGGCAGCGGACGGAGCTCATTGCCAGCTATATCCGCAGCAGCCTGGCAAACGTGTACACGGAGAACAGCCGGATCCGGGTCGAATCGTACCGCGGCGGCTATCTGCCCTCGGAGCGCCGGGCGATCGAGAAGGGCCTGCGGGATGGGGAGATCCACGGGGTGGTGAGCACCAACGCCCTGGAGCTTGGGATCGATATCGGCGGCCTCGACGCCGCCGTCCTCGGCGGATTTCCGGGGACGGTTGCCAGCAGTCTGCAGCAGGCGGGACGCGCCGGCCGTCGCCAGTCGGTATCTCTGGCGGTCCTGGTGGCCAACGCCTCGCCCCTGGATCAGTTTGTGGTGGATCATCCGGAGTACTTCCTGGAGCGCAACCCGGAGAGCGCGTACATCAACCCGGATAACCCTTTCGTGCTCTTCGATCAGCTCAAGTGCGCGGTCTTCGAGCTGCCGATGCGCCCCGATGACGGTTTTTCGCCGCTCGCCGAGGAGGTGCTCACGGTGCTCGAGGAGAACGGTGTCGTTCGCCTCAGTGGCGGCGCGTACCACTGGGCGGATCAGTCCTATCCCGCCGAGGGTGTCAGTCTGCGCAGCGCCACCACCGACAACGTGGTGATCGTCGACCGCAGCGACGGTGCCGACGTCGTGATCGGCGAGATGGACCGGCCCTCGGCGAAGGAACTGCTTTTCGACAACGCGATCTACATTCACCGTGGCGAGCAGTTCGTGGTGACCAACCTCGACATCGACAATCGCCGGTGCTACGTGGAACGCACCGACGTCAACTACTTCACCGACGCCCTGGTGAAGCTGGACGTGAAGGTGCTGACGGAGGACGACTCGCGTCCGGTTCTCGGGACCGATGTGGTGGTGGGCGACGTTCTGGTTCGCAGCCTGGCGGCAAAGTTCAAGAAAATCCGCTTTCAGAGTCACGAGAACGTGGGATACGGCGAGATCGATCTCCCGGAGGAGCAGATGCACACGCGGGCGGCGATGGTCGTCCTGGCCGACGGACTGCCGGCTCGGCGGGCGTTCGACGGGCTTCCGCCGGCGGCACGGCCGGTTGCCCTCGGGCGCCTGGCGCGTCTGCTGCGGGACGTGGCGCCGGTATACCTGATGTCCGTCGGTCAGGACCTCGGGGTTCACTTCTCGGTCCGGGACCCGCACTTCGAGGTGCCGGCGGTGTTCCTGTACGACCGCTACCCCGGCGGGAGCGGTCTCGCCGACGCGCTGCCGGCGACGTTTGAGCGGGTGCTGACGGCGGCCCGGGAACGGGTGTCGGGGTGCAGTTGCGAGTCCGGCTGCCCCTCCTGTGTGGGTCCGGTGGATACCAATGACGGGTGGAGCGGCAATCCCAAGGCGGCGGTGCGGTCGCTGCTGGACGCGTGGACAGGGAGCGGTGGCTGACCTCTATTCGCGGCTGAAACACCTTCAGGAGCAGAAGGCACGCCGGCCTGGCGCCGGTACCGCCGACCCGGCAGCGGGTCCGGTCGGCGATCATCCCGCGGTCCGGGAGCTGGCCCCGGGACCGGGGTGGCGTCGCATTGCGCCGGGGGTTTTCGAACGCAGCGACACACTGTCACTGGAGGTTCCCCTCGACTGGTCCCGCGTCTCGCCGCTGGTGGGATCGGTGGCCGGCACGCGTCCGTTCTTCCTGGATGTGGAGACGAGTGCGCGTTCCGGCGGCGCCGGGAGCCTGGCATTTCTCATCGGAGTCGGCCAACTGGTCGTCGGTGAACGTGGATGTGACGATTGCGGGGAGCACGCAACGGCGGTCCGGGTGACGCAGCTGTTTCTCAGCGAGCCGGCGTCGGAACCGGCGCAGCTTCAGCGGCTGGCCGAGATCGTTGGAGAGCCCGCCGACGCGTGCTACGTGACCTACAACGGTGGCAGTTTTGACCTGCCGGTGCTGCGCACGCGCCACATTCTCAATCGGATGACGTTTCCCGACGGTCGTCACTGGGATCTGCTCCATCTGACGCGACGGTTGTACGCGCCGGTGATCGGCTCCTGTACCCTGGGACGCGTAGAGTCCCGGGTGCTCGGGCGACGCCGGGAGGCGGACGTTCCCGGCAGCGAGGTACCGGACCGGTATCAGGAGTTCGTGCGCGACGGTGACGTCGCCCGGATCGCCGACGTGGTGGCGCACCATTTCTACGATATCGCCCATCTGGCGGAGCTGGCGGCGGTACTCAACGCCCACGTGTCCGGAACCGGCCGCCCCGGGAGGATTCCGCCGGACCAGGTCGCGCTGGCGCGGTTTCTGGTGCAGCGGGGCGGTGGTGATCAGTACCGGCGCGCGGCCGGACTGCTGGACGGGGTGATTGCAGAGACGGCGGAACGGTTGCGTGGAGCCCGCGCCGCAGCCCGCCGGAGCGGACTGGCGGGCCGCCTGCAGCGACGCGTACCGCAACAGTGGGCCGTCTGCCGCGAACTGAGGGCGGTTATCGCCCGCCGGCGCCGGGAGTGGGAGGTGCTGCTCCATCTTCGTCGCGAACTGTGGCAGGAGCGGGGAAGTCGCCACGATGCGGTGGAGTACGCCAAGGTGCTGGAGCACCGGATGGGTGCCTACGATGAGGCGCTCGCGGTGATCGACGCCTGTCTCGAACAGCCGAACGAGGACGGCGGTACGAACAGGGCGACGCCGGCGCCGCCCGGCGTCACCGACGAACGGCTGGAGTACCGACGACAGCGACTGCTGAGAAAGCGCGATCAGTCCACGGGACGGCGGTAGAGGTCTTCGTAGGCGCGGGCGGATCGATCCCAGCTGAAGTCGCGTTGCATCGCCGCGTCGCGCATCCGTTCGATCCTCGCGCGGGACCCCGTGAACAGTTCCACCGCATGGGTCACGGCGGCGACGATCGCATCGGCCTCACTGTCCTCGATAAAGAATCCGGTGTCTGCGTCGACCGTGTCGGCGAGTCCGCCTGTCCGCGTGACGATGGGAAGTGTGGCGTACCGCATCGAGTACATCTGATTGAGCCCGCACGGCTCGTAGACGCTGGGCATGAGGAAGAAATCGGCACCTGCCTCGATGAGGTGGGCGAGACGATTGCTGTACCCAACGGTGGCGCCGAAGTTCGGATACGTCCTGCCGTAGCGCGCGACCTCCCGTTCCACCCACGCGGCACCGCTTCCCAGCAGCGCAACCTGTACCGGGAGCGACGATACGATCCGTTCCATGGCGGCGGTGCCGGGCGTAAAGAGCGGGTCGATTCCCTTCTGCTCGACGAGTCGGGTCACCATCCCGATGAGCGGTATGTCCGGGTCCTCCTGGAGTCCCATTTCCCGTTGCAGCGCCAGCTTGTTTTCGGTCTTCGGGAGCCGGTTTCCCGGGGCGAACGTCGCCGGGATCAGGGCGTCGGTGGCGGGATTCCATTCGTCGGTGTCGATTCCGTTGACGATACCCGTGACCCGCGGAGCGCGGGACTGAATGTCCCGGTGCAGGCCGAATCCGAAGCGCGGCTGCTGGATCTCCGTCGCGTACCGCGGGCTGACGGCGACCAGCCAGTCGCTGTGGTGGACCGCGGATTTCATGAAGTTGATGTCGTCGCCGGAGTACACGTCGCTTGCCGAGAGCTGCGAGGGATCGAATCCGATGTCTCCGGCGTCGTGGCCGGCGAAGATCCCCTGGTAGCCGAAGTTGTGAATCGAGAAGACGATTCGTGTGTGCTGAAAATGGCCGGAAGGGCGGTAGATCAGGTTGACGAACGAGGGGACCAGTGCGGTGGGCCAGTCGTGGGCGTGAATCACGTCCGGCTGCAGTCCCAGTGCGAGACTCAGCTGCAGCGCTCCCCGGGAGAGAAAGGCAAACCGTCGCGCGTTGTCGTCAAACGCGGAGGCCGGCGTGGGCCCGTATACGCCGCCGCGGGCACCGAAGAGGTCCATGTGTTCCAGCATGTACACGTGCACGCCGTTGTGTTCCAGGCGGTACACACCGCACCATTCCTCGCGGTACCCGAGGGGCACCCCCAGGGACATGTGCATGTCCTGCGCCTGACTCCGGTCGATGGATCCGTAGCGCGGCATGACCATGTACACGTCGTGGCCCCGCGCGGCAAGGGCCTGTGACAGCGCGGAAACGGCGTCTGCCAGCCCGCCGGCTTTGGCAAGGGGGTGGTATTCGCTGGATATGAACAGGATTTTCACAGCTACTGATAGTAACTGATACGGAACGGAGACTCAAACACAAATCCGAGCGAACGGTACAGTTCCCTCGCCGGGGTGTTGTCCAGTTTGACAAACAGGGACGCGTGGCGCTCCTCGCGTCGAAGATCGGCGAGCAGGCTCGTCATCAGCCATCGACTCACGCCGCGTTGGCGCCACTCCGGGACCGTGTACACGCCGCCGATCTGGTCGCCGAGAAACCCGCGTGCGTTTGTCGCCACCCGCGCCACGACCTCGTCGCGGTAGGTCGCCACCAGAACGTGCTGGGTTTCCAGGCTGTGAGCCAGCGACGCACGGCTTGAGGACGGGTTGGGCCGATGACCCGGCAGGAGGACTTCCTCGACCTCGTAGGCCATTTGCAGGTGAAGGAGGCGCCGCCATTGCGACGGCCGCGGGCGCACGATGCGCAGCTCCGGGTGCGGAGGGCGATCCACCTGCGGAAACGCCGGCCATTTGAGAGCAAGAAGGTCGTAGTCAATCGTGATACGCGGGACGCCGTCGAACGCGCGCGCCATGAGTTCCACATCGTGACGATTGCCCATGATGGAGTGCAGCCGCGTAAACGTCCCGGTGGCGCGACGGAGCGACCGGAGTACACCGTCCAGCCGCACGGTGTCGGTAACCTCACGGAGACCGATCGGAGCGAAAAAGCCGCCGGGGCCGTGGTATACGGCAGCCTCGCCGGGGAGATAGTAGCAGCGACCACCGGATCGCAGACGCTTGTCGAAGAGCCCGCGACGAACCCTCTCACTCACGGCAACGGCGTCCGGCTCGTGGTCAGCCACAAAGCGTTCCAGAGCCGTTACGCCAGGTCGGGCAACCAGCTTCCATTCCATGGGACGCTCACGGTGAGATCGAGATCGGAAGGTGCCCCGGCGCCGGAATCTCGCCGACGAGGGCCGCGAAACCGCTCTCAAAGCTGTCGGTGCCCCAACCGTACACCGCGATGGCGCGGTCCACCCACGGCACCTGCCTCAGGTAGATCGGCGTCAGGATGCTGAACACGGTGATTGTGTCGGCATAGTCCTCGCCGCCCTGCAGCACCTGCAGGCTGCCGGGATCGCTCAGGAGGTAAATGATCGTATCGTAGCGGCCGGCTGCGGCGGCGAACCGTGCCCGGTCCGCAGCGGAAGAGGAGTAGAACGCCGGATCCTGAAAACGGAGCTCGTCGGCGCCGGGAAAGAAGCGTCGGCCCACCCGGAAAAAATCGGGGTCTTTGCCGACCAGGAGCACCCGCCCGGCGGTATCGGGGTCAAGAGGCAGCCCGTCGCTGCGAATTTCCGTGACGCTGCGACCCGCCTGGTCCAGAAAGAACTCCCGTGATTCGGGGGTGCGCATCATGCTGCGGACCGCGCCGGCGTCCGGGGCCAGCGGCACACGCCATTCCGGACGCAGGTAGGCGAGTTTGACGCGCAGAATCCGTCGGACGGACTGATCGACCCGGTCCCGGAACGCTGGTTCGGTGCGGTAGGCGTCGATCAGGGTGTTCCAGATCGGTCCGTCGAACGCCGGTGTCCGCGAGAACATCACCACGTCGTTTCCCGCCAGAATTGCGTGTTTCACCAGCTGGTCAAAGGACCAGCCCTGCGCCTCGCCGTACTCCAGAGCGCCGCCCATATACAGATCGTCGGTGATCACGATTCCCGAGAACTCCAGACGCTCCCGAAGGATCTCCTGTTTGAAGTACGGGGACATGCTTGCGGGTGCGTTGGTTCCGGTGATATCAGGGAACGCCAGGTGCGCGCTGAGAACTGCCGGAATGCCGTCCCGAATCAGCATGCGGAAGGGCAGTGCGTCGATGTTCCAGAACGTATCAAAGTCCTCGTTAATGACCGGTAGGGTTCCGTGGCTGTCGCCGCTGGCGTTTCCGTGGCCGGGGAAGTGTTTCGCCGTGGCGATGACGCCGGCGCGTTCCATGCCGCGGTAGAACGCGACGCCGAGGACGCCGGTTTCGACCGGGTCGGACGAAAACGCCCGCGGTCCGATGACGTGCGCCTCGGGGTTGCGGTACACATCCACGGTGGGTGCAAAGTTCATGTTGACGCCCAGCGCCCGAAGCTCCAGGCCGATGTACTGGCCCGTCATGAGGGCGTCGTAGGGCAGGCGTGTCGCGCCGATCGCCATGTTGCCGGGGGTGATCGAGGTTCCGTCCTTGACGTGACGAACCCATCCGCCTTCCTGGTCCGTTGCCGTGAACAACGGCAGGCCGGTATCGGTGGCCAGGCTGGCGGTCTGCATTTCGTCGATCGCTCTGACCAGCGTCGGGAGGTCCTCGCCGTTCCAGCCGAACACCTTCACCCCGCCCACGTTCCGTTCACGGATCCACCGCATGACCTCCGGGGTCGGTTCTTCCGAGGCCCAGCTGACCATCAGGAGCTGGGCGACGCGTTCCTCATCCCCCATCGTGGCGAGTATGCGGTCTATGTGTTCTTCAACCGCGGGATTCCGGTCACCGACGTGGCTCTCCACCGCCTCCGGGGCGATCTGCCAGAAAACGGTATCGGCGGGCGGCTCCGCCTCAGCGTGAGGCGCCTCCACGATACGGGACTGCGCCGGGATGACGAAGGCTGCGAGGAGAAGGACGCAGAGGATGAGTGCGCGTCGCAACGTATCCACCCGGTGACGATACCACGCGCTTCTTACGAAACTCAACGCCGCTGGACGGTGGCGGGACGCCCGCTGTCGCATCGTCGTGGCGATCGCGTCACCGGTTGTGGCTGTCCCGCCCGGCCTCCGGCTATCGCGTCGCCGTGGCGACGATCGCGTCGGTCAGCATGTCGATCCGGTGGCTGGCGGCGTGAGCGGCGATGGCGCCGTCGGCGGCGGCCACCACGAGCTGCCGAAACGGGGTGGTGCGAACATCACCTACCGCGTAGAGCCCGGGAACGCTGGATGCCATTTCGCCGTCGGTGACGACGTAGCCCGCGGCGTCGCGCTCGACAAAGGGCACGAGGTCGGTCTGCGGATCCGAGCCGATGAAGACAAACACGGCGCCGGCCGATTCCTCGGTGATCTCCCCGGACCGCGTGTCGCGCAGCCGCACGGCGCGTACCGCCTCGATTCCGAAGTGATTCGGGCCCCCGAGAATCTCCTCGACCTCGGTGTTGAACCGTACCTCGATGTTCGGATTGGCCAGGACCCGCTCGGCGAGGGAGGCCTGGGCCCGGAACCGGTCGCGGCGGTGAACGAGAATCACACGGTCGGTGAGCTTGCTGAGAAACGTAGCCTCATCGCAGGCGGCATCACCACCACCGACCACCACCATCGGTTGACCCGAGAACATGGGACCGTCGCAGGTCGCGCAGTAGCTCACGCCACGGCCACCGTAGGCCGCCTCACCGGGAACGCCGAGTTCGCGATGTCTGGCGCCGGTCGCAAGGATTACGGTTGCGGCTGCGATCGGGCCGCCATCGGTGACGATCCGAAACCGGTCGCCGTCACGTTCGATCGCCTCAACGTCCGCGGTGAGGATCTCGGCGCCAAACTGGCGCGCCTGCCGTTCGAACCGCTCGGTAAACTCCTCGCCGGTGATCGCGTCGGGAAAGCCGGGGTAGTTTTCGAGTTCGCTGATATTGGCGCACTGACCGCCGGACCCGGCTCGATCGATCACCAGGGTCGATCGGTTGGCGCGGGCGGCGTACTGCGCCGCGCTGAGTCCGGCGGCGCCGGCGCCAACGATCACGACGTCGTAGTTGTTCATGGGGTTCCTCCGTACAGACTCTATATATAAAAAAATATATATCGAGTCAAGTGCGATCGATCTTGTGCGACGGAACGCGGTGCGCGGGGCGGGCAGCGCGACTCCCGCGTGGGGTGTACGCCGCACCGTCGCGTGTGCCTCCGCTCAACCTCCCTCCCGACGACGCCGATACTGTGACCGGAGGTACGTAGTGAAACGTTCACATGCGATTGAACCGTTCATCGCGCTGCTCAACCGGCAGGCGGAACTCATAGGCGAACTCGCGACGTACGAGGGCTCCCTCCAGGAGATCGTGTCGCAGCGGGACTGGAACCGGCTGGAGCAGCTGCTCCCCGAGATGACGAATATCAGCGAAGCGGTCAACCGGATCGAGGAGCAGCGGAGCGACATGTTTGCAGAGATCGCGGCGTCCGTGGGCGGCGAAGTCTCCTTTGCCCGGGTGGTGTCGCGACTCCCGGAGGATGTTCGCACCGAACTGTCGACGGCGTATCGACGCCTCAAGGTCGCGGTGCTGGCGCTCCAGAGCCGTACTGCGGGGATGGACGCCTATATTCGTGCCACCATGACCACGACACGGGGGGTGCTGCAGGAACTGTACCCGGAGCACACCTCGCAGGGGTATTCGCGGGACGGGCAGGGCCGTTTCGACACCGCTTCCGCCGTCATGGTGGACCGCGCGCTGTAGGACGCGCTCCCGGTCCGGAGGAGGAAGAACATGCAGTCAACTTTTTCAGGAATCGAACTCGGAAAACGAGGGATTCTCGCCCACCAGCGCGGTCTTCAGACGATCGGTCACAACCTGACCAACGCGTCCACGGAGGGCTACAGCCGACAGCGTGTTCAACTCCAGGCAACTCCGCCAATCTATCGGCCACAGCTCAACCGCGCGGAGACCGCCGGTCAGATCGGACAGGGCGTGGACGTGGCGCGCATCGAACGGGTGCGCGACGGGCTGCTGGAGGGGCGCATCATCACCGCCACAGGCGACCAGAGTTACTGGGAGACGCGGGACCGCTACATCCTTCAGATGGAGCAGGTGTACAACGAGGTCGGTGATTCGTCGGTGCGAAACCTCATGGACCGCTTCTGGGACGGGTGGCAGGAGCTTTCTCTGTACCCGGAGCAGCGGGCGGCGCGGGAGGCGGTGCTCCAGCGGGGGCAGGCGCTGGTGGAAGGTGTCCGACTGCGGTACAACAACCTCGACCGCATTCGCTCCATGGTCGAGCAGGAGATCCAGGGCAACGTCGAGCAGGTGAACACGATCGTTCGGGATATCGCCGCGGTCAACCGCGAGATCACCAACTCCAAGGCCGCCGGGGACAGCCCCAACGACCTTATGGACCGCCGGGATCTGCTGGTCGAACAGCTCTCCGAGCACATGGACATTCGCGTGGACGACCGCGACCCCGACGAGTTCAGCGTGTACACCGCCGGGTTTCGCATCGTGCAGGGGCGGATCGCACGGCCGTTCGAGATTCGACCGGATCAGCAGAACGAAGGGTTCAGCGAAATCGCGTGGACCCACACCGGCGAGGCGGTTCGGTTTCGGGGTGGCTCACTCGGTGCCCTGCAGGAACTGCGGGACAGCGACCTGCGCACCGAGATTCAGGCACTGGATACGATGACGGTCAACGTCATGGACCTGGTCAACGAGGTTCACCGTGACGGGTACGGCATCAACGGGCGCACCGGTGAGGACTTCTTCGTGGAGTATCCGGCAATCCTGAACGCCCAGGGCAACTACGACCGAAACCAGGACGGAACGGTCGATTCCAGCTACATCTTCCGGGTCAACGGCAACAACTCCCTGGATCTGCAGGCCCAGGTGGGACTCGAGGGCGTGATGCGCCTTCCCGCGGGCAGCGAGGTCGCCGATGGGGGCATTCTCGAGGTCCCGTACCGCGCCGCCGACACCGTGGAGGACATCATCTCGCGGATCAACAACTCCGGCGCCGACGTCACCGCACGTCTCAACCGGCAGGGGCAGCTCGAGTTCAAGGCAACCACGGCCCGGGACCTTGACCAGCCGGACTTTGTGCTCCGGCATTTGGAAGACAGCGGTCAGTTCCTCACCGGCTACGCGGGGATCCTGTCGCAGAGCGGTCCCGACGGCGCATTTCGCTGGGATCAGGCGGACGCAGTTCTGTCACTCCGCGGTGAGACGGCAACGCGTGCCGGCGCCGATTTTGCGGTGGCGCCGCTCATGCATCCGTCGGGGTGGATGGCGGTCAATCAGGATATCGTGCGGGAACCGGCGTCGATCGCCAGTTCGTTCTCCGTGGCAGGCAACCCCGGGGAAACCGGTGACGGTCGTGCCGCGGCGGAAATCGCCAGCATCCGCAACTCTCCCGTGGGGATCGGCCGTGCCGACACCCTCGACGACTACTTTGCCGATACCGTGGCGCGAATCGGCCTGAAAGGCGAGGAATCGGACCTCTCGCTGGACACCTCCGAGCGCATGCTTAAGGACCTGACCGACCTGCGTTCCTCCATCAGCGGTGTCAACCTGGACGAGGAGCTCGCGGAGATGATCAAGTTTCAGCGCGGGTATCAGGCGGCGGCGCGGTTCATTTCAAATATCGATCAGATGCTCGATACGATCATCAACCGGATGGGAGTGTGAGGTAGACGATGGATCGGATAAGTACCAATCTGCCCAACGACAACATGCAGTTCTATCTCCGTGAGCGACAGAAGCTCATGGAGCAGACGCAGAATCAGATCGCGTCGCAGACGCGCATCCAGAACCTGCGCGACGACCCCCTGGCGGCGGCTCACGCCACACGTTACCGGTCGTACACCACGCGGCTGCAGCGGTACAGCGACAATATCCAGACGGTCCAGGAACGCAACCGCATCGCCGAGGGGTACGTGCAGCAGGCAACGGATCTGCTCCAGCGGGCCCGGGAACTGGCGGTGCAGGGTGCGCACGGAACCTACGCTCCCGAGGACCTGCAGCATATGTCGGTGGAGGTGAATGAGATCATCAACCAGATGGTCGAAATCGCGAACGCCCGCGACAGCGACGGGACCACCGTGTTCTCCGGAGACCGGACGCAGCAGCTCCCGTTCCGGGCCCTTCAGGGTATCCGCGCCGGCGGCGAGCGCGAGATGATCACGGAGGTGCAGTACCGCGGCACGATCAACCCGCAGTCTGCGGAGATCGCCGACAACTCCTACATCCGGAGCAACTTCGTCGGCAACCAGGTGTTCTGGGCGGAGAACCAGCAGATTCAGTCCCGGACCGACGCGCGCGACTACCAGGTCAACCAGGATGGAACGTTTTCGATCGACGGAGTGGACATTCAGGTGCGGGAAGGCGACAACGCCTTTTCGATCATTCAGAAGATCAACGAGTCCGGCGCGCCGGTTCGGGCGCGGCTGGACCCGGTCTACTCCAGCGTGGTGATCGAGGGCACGACCCCGCACCAGGTCTGGCTGCAGGACCAGCCGGGGTCCACGGTGCTCCAGGACCTGGGGCTGATCGGATCCGGCGATGGCCGGCCACCGGAGAACCTGGCACCATCCGCCAGACGGAGCGGGGGGTCGGTATTCGACGCGCTGATCAACCTCCGTGACCAGCTCGCGGCGGGGGACCAGGAGGCGATCGGCGGTCAGGGAATTCAGACGATGGATCAGGCGCTGGACAACATGTTCACCAATCTCGGCCGTATCGGCGCGGTGAATTCCCGACTCGAGGGCGCCTACCAGCGCACGGAGATGGAGATTCCCGAAGTGATTGCGCAGGACTCGCGAAACACGGATATCGATCTGGCCGAAGCGGTCGTGCAGCTGCGGGAGCTCGAGGCAACCCACCGTGCCGCGCTGGGTGCCTCCGCTCGCATCATGCAGCCGACGCTGCTCGACTTCCTGCGGTAGTGGAGAGCACATGATGTCGACCCGCGAAATCACCAGCAAAGCGTACGGCACGATTTCGATCCAGGAACAGCAGGTTGTTCATTTTCCCCGCGGTGTGTTCGGGTTTGAACGGTTCCACGACTACGCGATCCTCGATTCCACCACATCGCCGTTCTACTGGCTCCAGAGCATCGAGAACCGCGATCTGGCGTTTGTTCTGATCAATCCCTACGTCGTTGCCCCGGACTACCTGCTCGACATCGCGGAGGAGGACCTGGAGGCGATCGGGGCTCCGGAGGCTGATGATCTCCTGGTGTTCGCGATCGTGACGATCCCCAGCGACCGCACGCGCATCAGCTGCAACCTCCAGGGACCGGTCATCATCAACCGCCGGACCAGACTCGCACGGCAGGCGATCTCGCTGGATCCCCGGTGGGAGATCAAGCACTACCTGACACCGGGAGAGGGGGCGTAGTCACGTGCTTATCCTCACCCGCAAGGTCAACGAACGGATCGTCATCGGCGAGGATATCGAGGTCTCCGTTGTAGAGATTCGCGGCGACCAGGTCAAAATCGGCATCGTGGCTCCCAGGAACGTGAAGGTGCATCGCCGCGAGGTGTTCGACATGATCCAGGAGGAGAATCGCGCCGCCGCGATGGGCGATGCCCCTGATCTCTCGGGGTTGCAGGGGCTGTTCGGGCCGTCCTCAGATACCGATGTCGATACCGATCCCGACAGGGACGAGAACCCGTCGACCTGACCAGAATGCCGCTCCGGCGTTACGCGTCGGGCCTGAACCGCGGGGACGCCTTCCGCGTCCCGATATCGCCCTCACGCAGATAAAACGGCCCGTCGTAGGGGCCGTCGACTCGGCCCTGCTGCAGCGCAACGGCACCCCGGATCGCGACACCCGGTGCCGCCGTCACCCGGTCCGCGAGCGTCTCCGCGGCGCCTTCCTCCGACATGCACCGATACGCCATCGGTCCCGGCGCGCGCCACGCGCGGCCTCCGGTCGTGTGACGCCGAACCATCGTCCGGAACGCTTCCACCGTCAGGTCCCCATCGGGCTCCAGGCGCGTGAGTTCCCCGTCTGTAGTCTCGAACACGGCGGTGTAGAGCCGCTGTTTCCGGGCGTCCAGGACCGGAATCAGGAGTTCCGTCACCGGCGCCGACGCCAGAAACCGTTCCGTCGCCGCAAGCGCTTCCAGTGAGTCCACCGAAACCACGGGAATACCCACGGCGAGGGCGATCGCTTTCGCCGCGGCCATCCCGACCCGCAGCCCGGTGAAACTGCCCGGCCCGGCCGCCACGGCGACGGCGGCGAGACTGGTCACGGGCCAGTCGCACTGCCGGAGGATGATCTCAATGTGGGGCACCAGGTGTTCCACGTGCTGGACGGGGCCGTGCTCCTCCACTCGGTGAACCACAGCTCCATCCTCGGCGACGGCGAGGCCGAGGACGGGGCCCGCGGTATCGATCGCCAGGATTCGACTCACCGGGCCCCCCGTTCGATGGTGACGTCACGGCAGTCAGGGTCATCGGCGATGGCCAGATACACCCGAACCGCTGCCGACGCCGCAAGGTGCGGGACGCGATCGGCCCACTCGATGAGCGACACCGACTCCGCCAACGCCTCGTCGATCCCCAGCATGGAGAACTCGTCCTCGTCGGCGATGCGGTACAGATCCACGTGAAGGACAGGGAGCGAGCCGGCGTACTCCTCGACGATGGTGTAGGTAGGACTCGGCATGCGTTCAGCGACTCCCAGGGCTGCGGCTATCGCTCGCGCCATGACGCTCTTGCCGGTGCCGAGTTCGCCGAAGAGGCACACGACATCGCCGCGGCGAAGGTGCCCGGCGAGATGCTGTCCGAGGGCCGCAGTCTGTTCCTCACCGCAGACGCGGTGCCGACCCAATACCTCAGGGAAGTCCGCCATCACGGTCCAGGAGTTTTATGTGGTCCTTGAGAATCCGGATCGCAGGAACGATCGGGTAGTCCGCCGACTCCAGGAAGCTCACCGATACCTCGTGTCCTCCAAGCGCCGACAGCTCGAGGGCAAACTCGATTCGCGAGCCGGGAACGGTTCGATCACCGATGGAGATCATCGCCGTGCCGCGGTACATCCGGCGGTAGTCGATGGCGAGTGGTACGCGTTCGATGTCGGTGATCGCTTCAACTTTCATGCTGCTCCTCGTAGTGTACTCTATGTGTGCCGGGGTGTGTCGAGGATCGCCCCGAAGGCGTCGGTCAGCGCCGTCAGTTGCGGCAGCAGTTCGTACTCCATAAGATCGCCGACCAGGACGAGATCGCTGTTCTGCATCGCCGACTCGAGTTCCCGAAGCAGATCGGTGAGGGTGGACATCGCCTGTTCCAGACTCGCGCCGTTCACCTCGGCGGAGGCGAGCTCGGGACGCACCGGCGCCGCCAGCGGAAACACCCGCAGGAGGCGACCGGTGAGTTCGGCGAAGCGGGCCACCATGTCCAGGGCGTCGCGTTCGCGACCGCTCTGAAGCTGTACCGGGATTTCCTCAAACGCCGGGAGGATCGACCGCAGCGCAGCGACCGTCTGCCGGAGCTCGTGTTCCGGGTCCAGGAGTTCGCGCTGACGCTGCTGGAGGATCTGGGCGACCTCTCCGGCGCGCCGACCAAGGGCGCTGCGCACTTCAGGTTTCTCCGGTGAGGTGTCCTGCAACGGTTCTTCCAGTGCACCGGCGATATCCGGCACCAGACGCGCAACCGCGGCGGTAACGTGGGGCAACTCCTCCAGTACGGATGCCAGCTGCTCGGGGCTCCCCTCATCGGCAACCCGCCGAAGGAGATCGGTGTAGTTTATGATCGTCTCCAGCTGGTCGATCGCCAGTTGGTGGACGCTGGACGCGAGAATCTCGAGCCGTTCGACCTCCGCGACCTCGCGGTCGCGCCAGGCGCTGGTCTGATCCACCGTCTGGCCGTTCAGGCGGATCTCGCGAATTCGGTGGCCGGTCGTGCTGAGCCACTCGTCGAGGCCGTCGATGATGTCCCCGGCGGTCCGCTCATGCTCGAGCTGGAACGAGATGGAAACGTCGTTGATCAATATGTCCACGGATGAAGCCTTTCTGCCGCCGGCATTTACTGTCCGTTCTGGTTGGAGGGCCCGCCGAGGCGGTCCAGGGCTGTTGCACTGTCCTGGAGCTGATTCATCATGCCCTCCATGCGCCCGAAGTCGTTGCGCAGCTGCTGTTCGTAGTCCTGAAGTCGTTCGTTGTACCGTGCGATCCGGTTCTGGGTGTTGTCGATCTGCGTATCGAGGCTGTCGGTTCTGCTGGCAACGATTCCGCCGGTCTGGACGTAGGGAGTCACAAACTGTTGCAACGCGACCCCTACACCGCGGTCGACGACGAGGTCTCCGTTGGTGTCCCGCCCGAACAGCTGCCCAACGCTCTCGAAGTCGGTTGCCAGGGCGTCGTCAAGCTGGCCTTCGTTGATCTCCAGGTATCCCCGCAACCGCGTCATGTCCAGGTTTCCCCCGGCTCCGGAGGCGTTGGTGGAAATCCCGATCTGCGCGAGCATGTCGTAGGTACCGTCGGGGCCGGTATCGTAGGCGTTCATCATGATCGTCTGCATGCGCGTGCGCAGCTGGTTGAGGCTGCTGTCGCCCTGGAAGATTCCGAGGCGGTCCTGCATCGTCTGGCGCTCGGTGTCGTCGAAATAGTCGATCTGATCGATAAGGTCCTGATCGGAGCGCGTGTAGATGTTGATGTCCCTGACCACCTGGTTGTAAAAGCCCACAAACTCGATGATCGAGTTCTTCGCGGTCTCACGATCCGGCTGGACGTCGATCTCGACCGGTCGGTCGGAGGCGCGCCGGAGATCCAGGGTCACGCCGGGAATGAGATCGTCGACCTGGTTGGAACTGCGGGTAATCTCGATGCCGTTGTAGCGAATGCGGGCGTCGCGGGCGGTGTCGAGGGCGTTCCGCGGCGCGGCGTCGCCCCGCTGCGTGGGGTCCATGATCTCGATATTCCGAACCTCGAGCGCCCGTCCGGTGTTCTGGTTACGGAACGAGAATCCCGTTGTGGTCGACAGCAACTGCGACGCGGGGACTTCCACCGTCTGGAACGTGGATGACTCGGGCAGCGCCGGGAGATCGCGGGTTGCGCCGCCGGGACCCAGCATCGTCATCGCCTGATTGTTTTCCACCACCTCCGGTGGCTGCTGCTGCTCCGCCTGGGGAAGATCCAGCCCCAGGGCGTCGTTGCGGATCGTGATCCCCTCGAGGGTTACCGATCCGGAGTCGGGAAGCGTCGGCCCCGGCGGGGTGGGGGGTGGTGTCCACGGTTCCTGGGACAGATCCTCCGTCCGCGCCTCGAACCGCAACACCATGCCGGGTTCGATCGTGAACCGGGACGGCAGCTGGCGCTGGGCCTCCTGTCCCGGTTCCAGGCGCAGCGTCTCTCCCTGAAGGAGCTCGGCGCGCTGATCGGGACGCGCCGGCGCCATGACGCCGATCTGCTCCATGAGCGACCGGGTGTCCTCGCCGAAGGTGAGGGTCGCATCCTTGCCCTCCTGCTGTCCCTCCACGATGAGCACCTGTGTATCTGTCGTGTCCGGCACGATCGATGTCTGAACCACGTTTTCCATGCGCCGGTTGATGTCGTCGGAGAACTCCCGGAGCGAGCCGCCCCCGAACCGCACCGTTCGCGTTTCGTCGCCCACGGTGAACTGGTAGCGTCCCGGTGGTACCCGGAAGTCACGGGGTACGGGGTCGGATGCAAAACGGTCGCGTCCGGCGGTCTGGAGGACGGTGAGTTCCTCGATCCCTTCCTCCGCCTGTCGCGTCGCCGTGGCGCGGAGCACGGACTCGTCGCTCACCGTCGCGATGCGGTCGCGAAACGGGTTTTCGAACCCGTACAGGGTGCGTGCGGAGTCGCGAAGGCGTCCCAGGGCACGGCCCATGGCGCGCCACGCCTCCTGCTGCGACTGATATGTTTCGACCCGCGACTCGAGCCGCTGAACGGGTCGTCGTTCAACCTCCATGAGATCATCGATCATCTTGGAGGTGTTCATACCGTTATTGTTCGAGATGCCTGGAATGGAAATGTCAGACACGTCCCCTCCCGTGCCCGAATTGAGTTGTGGCGTCCGTCAGGCCGACTCGTCGAGGAGCAGGCCGATCGCCTCGCGGATACGCATGTGCACCCGCTGCAACTCGCTGGGCGGTAGTTCCTTGATCACTCTATCGGTATTCCCGTCGATCACCTTGACCACCATGAGTTGCAGTTCCTCGTTGTAGTTGAAACTGAGTCGCTTGTTGAATGCCTGGGAAACCTGCCGGAGCTCGTCGGTATACCGCTTGATCTGTTCACGCGTGAGCTGTTGTCGTTGCCGTTGCGCCTGCTGCTGTTCTGCCACCAACGCCTCGCGTTGTGCATTCGAGGTTGCGGATGTCGAAGCGTCGGACCGTGCCGACGACTGGGAGCCCTGAAGGACCTGGGTAATCTCCATCGCCATACTAGTACCTCCTTGTACTACAGCCAGTCAGGAGGGGAGAGCGCGCGGCCCCCCCCTGTGGCTGGGTGAAAGATGACGTCCAGAAACCTTTCACCATAAAAAAGAACGGATTTACCCGAGCAGCTGCAGAACAGACTGAGACTGCGTATTCGCCTGGGCCAGCATCGCGGTGCTCGACTGCACGAGAATCTGATTCTTCGTGTAGTCCACAACCTCGGACGCCATGTCCACGTCGCGAATCCGTGACTCGGCCGCCGCCAGGTTTTCGGAGGCAATTGCCACACCCTGACTGGCAGTCTCGAAACGGTTCTGGTACGCACCCAGATCCGCACGCTGCTGCGAGACGCGACGCAGTGCCGAATCGATCGCTCCAATGGCCGAGTTTGCCGCTTCGGGGGTGGAGATGCTGATCATCCCGTTCTCTCCCTGCGCGTTCTGCAGACCCAGTGCCTGGGCGGTCATCGTTCCGATATAAACGGTTTCGTTCTGGTCCATGTTTGCTCCGACCTGAAACTGCATGGTCATGCCGACCGCACTGTCCTGGGCGAAGGAACCAGTCAGAATGTTCATACCATTGAACTGCGCGTGCGACGCGATTCGATTGATTTCATCCACCAGCTGCGACACCTCGACCTGGATCTGCATACGATCCTCGGACGTGTAGATGCCGTTCGCCGACTGAACCGAGAGTTCCCGGAGACGCTGCAGGATATCCTGCGAGGTCGAAAGGTAACCCTCCGTGGTCTGGATGAAGGACACCGCGTTCTGGATGTTCCGCTCGGCCTGGTTGAGGCCGCGGACCTGACTGCGCAGCTTTTCGCTGACCGCCAGCCCGCTCGCGTCATCACCGGCTCGGTTGATGCGCTGACCGGAACTCAGAGCTTCGATGTTGTTCTGAACCTGCGAAGTCCGATTGGACAACGTTCGGTTCGCAAACGCCGCGCTCGCGTTGTGATTAATGATCATGTGATCCTCCTTGATACGGATTTGACGGCACTCGTTGCCGCCACCTCCTCAGTGAAGGGGGTCGGAAGAGACATGCGCGCTTCTCCCGAACCGTTCTCCCCGCACATCGAAGGGCCAGCACGACTCGTCCATGAGCCGTGCCGCCCCTTCCTGCTCACTGATCAAGCAGGATCACGTTGTCAAAGACCAAAGCTAATCGGTTAGCTAAAACGTACTACGCTACCCCAACAATTGCAACACAGACTGTGTCGAGGTGTTGGCCTGCGCAAGCATCGCCGTCGACGACTGAACCAGGATCTGGTTCTTGGTGTAGTCGACCACCTCGGACGCCATGTCGACGTCGCGGATGCGCGATTCGGCCGCCTGCATGTTCTCCGCGGCGATGTCGATTCCCTGGACCGCCATCTCCAGGCGGTTCTGGTAGGCACCGAGATCGGCTCGCTGCTTGCTCACCTTCCGCAGTGCCGCATCGATCACGCCGATCGATGAGTTGGCTGCGTCGGGGGTGGAGATCGACAGGATGTCCTGCTGGGAACGCATTCCCAGGGCTTCCGCCGTCATGGTGCCGATGTAGACGCGTTCGCGCTGATCCATGTTGGCTCCAATCTGGAAGTACATCGAGGCGGTCACCGTGTTGGTTGCATCCTCGCGGGCGAATCGGCCGGTAATCACGTTCATGCCGTTGAACTGGGCATGGGACGCGATCCGGTCGATCTCGTCGACCAGCTGCGATACCTCGACCTGGATCTGCATCCGGTCTTCGGCGGTGTAGATGCCGTTTGCCGACTGCACCGCGAGTTCGCGCATGCGCTGCAGGATGTCCTGGCTCTCCTGCAGGTACCCCTCGGTGGTCTGGATGAACGACACACCGTTGCTGGCGTTGCGGGACGCCTGGTTCAGTCCCCGAATCTGGGATCGCATCTTCTCGCTGACGGCGAGGCCGCTGGCGTCGTCGCCGGCGCGATTGATCCGCAGTCCGGAGCTGAGCTTCTCGATGTTGCCCTGCACCTGCCGGTTGTTCAGGCTTTGCTGGCGCTGGGCGAACATGGCGCTCATGTTGTGATTGATGATCATCTCGTCCTCCTTGAACGTTGTGATCCGGGCATCCGTGCCCGTTGCGCTCGGGAGGGCAGAGAGTCGCGATGCGCACCGAAAAAAACCGGTTTTCGACCCTCAAGCTCGCCCCCGGGGCGCCGATAATCAGAATAGGGGGGTCCAGTGCCCGTGCCGGCCGTGCGCGGACGAAAAGACTTCCCTGTACTGTTTATCGGCGACCCCGGGGTATTTCTTTAACGCCGGTTTCGTCCGGACAGGATCATGTCTTGTCGAGGTAGTCGATGTAGCGGGCTGCGACGGGGTCTTCCGGTTCGAGTTCCAGAACGGCGGCAAAGTAGCGGCGGGCCTCGTCGTTGTCGCCCAGTTTCATCGCCAGGACGCCGAAGTTGGACATGACCTTGGTGTTGTCCGGCTCGATCTGCAGGGCGTGCACGAGGTGTCGTCGCGATTCCTCGAACTCATCCAGTTCCATGCGGCAGATCGCGAGTTCGTTGAACGTGTCCGCGTTGGAGGCCCCGAGTTCGACCGCCTTTTCGAACGCTTCAACCGCTTCGGCGTATTCACCACGGCGACGGTGTCCCCACCCCAGGAGAAACCACGCGTTCCACGCCGTCGGATAGCGGTCGAGGAATTCACGGATCCGTGCGATTCCGGTCTCCTCGTCCCCCATACGGATGTAGTCAAACGCCTCCTTGAAGAGGCGGTCCAGAAGATTCTGCGATTCGATCTCGTCGACAACACGGCGGGCGTGAACCGTTTTGTCCTCGTCGTCGCTTTCGTCGAGGAATCGAAGCAACTCGCGGTGAGCGGCGTCGTAATTGCGGATCTTGGCGAAGAACATGCCGGCGTTGAGGTGGACATCGGCGGGGAGGTCCTCGCGCTCGAGAATTTCGCGGTAGGTCTGGTACGCCCGATCCAGGTAGGACTGGGAACGCTCCTCTTCACCGATCCGTTCGAGCGACTCGGCTCGCTGCTCGTAGGCGATCGCCAGGTTTACCGGTCCTTCCACCCGGTCGGGGGCAAGTCCGGCGAGGGCCTGAAAGATCTCCTCGGCGACCTCGTAGTTTTCGTTCCGTGCGGCGATGATGCCGGTCTCAGAGAGTTCGGTCACCATTTCCGGGCGCACGTGGCCGATGAAGGCGCGGTAGTACTCGACGTCATCGTGTTCCGGTCGGTGCGCCAGAACCTTGAGCATTCCCGACAGGATCATCTCCCAGGTGAGCTCCTCCGGTCTCCAGCGGGACGGATCTCCGCCGGTGTCGACCGGCAGCATCGCCGGTGGCTCGATCGGCAGGCCGGACAGGTGGTGCTGGAACTCGTCGGGAACGGAAATGAAGACGACCTGGTTCAGGGCGTCGTGGCCGGAATCGGACATGTGTGTGGGAACCTCGCAGGGATCAGGTCTGGGTGGTGCCGCCGGACTCGCCCTTCCTGGCGGCCGGGGCCTTGATTGGGCGCAGGTACTCGCTGAGCCGCATCTTGTACGCCATCGGCGTGAGCGACTCCTCGAACTGCACGGCGAACGCCGCGATATCGGTGCGGCCCTCCACCGCCTCGAAACGGACGATCTTGCCCGGCACCGTAAGCGTCTCGGTGGGTTCCTCGAAGAAAAAGTTCATTGTGGTCGGTTTGTTCAACAGGAACTGCGGAATGCCGGGCATGATCACCTTGGCGCCGCCGAATGAGATATCGCGGAGCAGCGCCTTTCGGGGCACGTTGTCCACGATCACCTGCGCGCCTTTGGACGCCAGATTGAGCTTCTTCGTCGAGTCCGGCGTAATGATGATACGTTCCTCGCGCCGACGCTGCGAAGTCACGTTGGCTTCCAGGATGTTTCCGAGACGCTCGATGAGGTCGTCCGGTGGACGCTGCGTGAACGCCAGATTGAGGAAGCTCAGCCCCTTCTGGGGATCACCGTACGGTGAAATCCCCGCTATCTTCGCGGATACGAAGAAGGCGAGGGGATCCGTTTTCTCGCGCTGGATAAAACTGAATCGCAGGGACACCGTGTTCTTGGACTTCTGCAGCGTTTCCTTGAGCGCCTGCGTCATCGTGGTGATGATCTTGGCGCTGCGCATGGAACTGGAGTAGATGATGCACGGCCACTGGTAGCCCAGGGCTTTCACAAACACCTGTTTGGTGTTCAGCATCAACGCCCGAATGACCTCCTTGGTGAAGGTGACATCGGTGTTCTGGAACTGGTTGTAGTAGTGGGATATCTGCTGACTGGTTGTCACGGCCATGGGCGAGGGTCAGAGTATGCCTTCCACGGCGGCATGTCAATCTTCAGCGGTTTCCTCGAGGCGTGAGAGCAGTCGGGTGGTGATCCGTTCGATCTCGGCGGCGTCCTCCCGGGGGATGCCGGCGGTGTCGGCGTGGTGGTCTCGTTCCCGTTCCGCGAACAGTTCGTCCGTGACGAGGAGCGCCGCCAGGATCGCCTTTTTGAGCGGGTCTCCCGTGGCGACGGTGTGTTCGATCTGGCTGATCCTGCTCCGGAAGTGATCCAGGAGGGATTCAATGTACTCGGGGCTCTCGTCCGACTGAATCTGGAACGACGCCCCGAGCAGCTCGATACGCATCATCGGTGTTCAGAAAATATCCAGTTCCGGCCCACCGTCACCGGACTCTTCGTCGTCGTCGGAGTCGTTTTCCTCGGTCCCGTCGACCTCGGCGTCCTCGCGTTCGGTGGCGTCGGCAGCGTGCGTTTCGCTCGCAGGCGCAGCGGTTGGGTCCGAGAGCGCGTCACCGTCGGGTTCCTCGGTGGCGTCGAGCTGCGGCTCTGCGGCCGCCTCCGGTTCCGCGGACGCCTCCGGCTGTACAGCGGCCTCCGGCTCTACGGGAATCGTCTGCTGTTCCGCCGAGTCGCCGGCAACGGCATCCTCGACCTCGTCGAGCTGGTGGAGGGCGTTCAGAATGCCCTGTTCGATTTCCGCCTGATTGGACGAAAACCCCTCAATGCGCTGCTCGAGTTCACCGATGCGGTCCTGGTACATCCCCAGACGCTCCCGGAGGTCGGTATTCTCGGCACGAAGTTCCGCCATGCGGGCGATCACCTTCTGTACGCGCTGTTCAAGCAGTCGGACTTGTTCAATATTTACCATAGTCGAGTTGTGATGACAAAAAAAAAGCCCGTGGCTCAGCTTTTCAGCTGAGCCTGGGCCGTTGCGACGAGTTCGCGAAACGCGTCGCGATCCTCAATGGCCAGGTTGGACAGTACCTTGCGGTTGATCTGAACATCCGCCTTGCCCAATCCTTCGATGAAGCGCGAGTAGGTAATCCCCTCGGCGCGGCACGCGGCGTTGATTCGCGCGATCCACAGCCGGCGGAAATCCCGGCGGCGCGCCTTGCGGTCACGGTACGCGTACTCACCGGCCTTCGCCAGCGCATCCTTGGCCGTCCGATAGAGGTTTTTTCGGCGACCCCAGTATCCCTTGGTCTGCGACGTTATTTTGCGACGGCGGTCTTTTCGTCGCGTGCCGTCTACTGCTCGTGGCATCCTGTCCCTCTCCTCTGTTGCGTTCTCAACCGTAGGGAAGCAGCTTGTTGGCGCGCTTCTGTTCCGCCGGGCTCAGCAGGCCCGCTTTGCGAAGATGACGCTTTCGCTTGGTCGTCTTCTTGCTGAGGATGTGGCGCATTCCCTGCTTCTTGTACTTCACCTTGCCACTACCGGTCACGTGGTAGCGCTTCGCCGCCGCTCGGCGGGTCTTCATCTTCGGCATCGTGTGCTCCTCAATGATGATGTCGGCCGACGGCGACGTCAGCCGGTGCCCTTGCCACTGGGTGACAGAATCATGGACATGAACCGCCCTTCCATTGCGGGCTTGCGGTCCACGCTGTAGGGGGTCTCGAGCATTTCGAGAATCCGGTCCAGGACAACCTTGCCCAGCTCCGTGTGAGCGAGCTCGCGTCCGCGGAAACGGATCGTCACCTTTACCTTTGACCCCTGTTCGAGAAAGTCCTGAATGTGCTTTGTCTTGAACTCAAGATCGTGTGTCTCGATCTTGGGTTGCATTCGGACTTCCTTGAGCTTCAGAAGCTTCTGCTTCTTCCGCGACTCCCGGGCGTTTTTTTCCTGCTCAAACTTGTACTTTCCGTAGTCAAGCAGCTTACACACAGGGGGTTTCGCCTGTGGGGCAACCTCGACGAGGTCGAGTTCCTTTTCTCGCGCCATCTTGAGTGCTTCGAGCGTCGGAACGATTCCCAGCTGCTCTCCGTCACTGCCGATCAGTCGTACTTCCCGTACGCGAATGGCTTCGTTGGTGCGTAGATCTTGCTTGGCCAATATACCTCCCGTGTTGTGAATGCCGGACTACAGGTCCGACAACATATCATTGCCCTCAAAAAGAGTCAAATGGCGCGTCAGCTTTTGGTGACGAGACAGCAAACCTCGGTGGCAAAGAGGTTTGGCAGTACCGGCGGCAGGATGCGTCCGCGATGGAGAAACACCTCCCGCGTGATCGTCAGGCCGCGCTCCCGGCACAGGTCGACAAAGTCGCGGCGGGTGAAGAAGTGAATGTTGGGCGTGTCGTACCAGGAGTAGGGGATGTTCTTGTTCACCGGCATGCGGCCCCCGAGGCCGAGCTGAATCCGGTTGATCAGGGAGGCGAAGTTCGGAAAGTTGACAATGACGTTGCGACCCACGCGAACCATCTCGTCCAGGAGGACGTGCGGATGGCGCACCTGCTGCATCGTACGGCTGAGAATCACGTAGTCGTAGCTGCCGGTGGGGTGATCCTTGAGCCCTTCGTCGAGGTTGCCGTGGAACACGCTGATACCCTTGCGGATACACTCCTGGATGGAGGCGTCGTCGATTTCCACGCCGCGGCCGTGGACATGGCGTTCGTCGTGGAGGCGTTCCAGGAGCGAACAGTCGTCGCACCCGAGGTCCAGCACCGTTGCGCCGTCCGGAATCATCTCCACAATCACGTCGAACACGTTCATCGTTTCTTTCCTGTCAAAAATGCCGTGATGAGTTCGCTCTGGAGGCTGGCCTCCAGGAGAAAGGAGTCGTGACCGTATGGACTCTGGATTTCGTTGAACGACACATCCTTCCCGGCGCGGGCGAGGGCGTAGACGATCTCCTTGGACTGTTCGGTCGGAAACAGCCAGTCCGAGGAGTACGAAAGGACCAGAAGTGATCCCTCCACGCGGCGCATCGCCGCTTCCATGCCCCCCCAGCTTCCGGCGAGGTCGTAGTAGTCCATCGCCTTGGTGAGGTAGATGTAGCTGTTGGCGTCAAAGCGGTCGACAAACTTCTCTCCCTGGTAGGCAAGGTAGCTCTCCACTTCGAACTGATCGTCGAAGGCGAGGTTCCCGGGACGGCCGTTCTGAAGACGGCGGCCGAACTTCTGCCGCATCGATTCCGAGGAGAGATAGGTAATGTGGCCCACCATCCGGGCGATCGCCAGACCGTGCCCCGGCTGGGGGGCGCCGTAGTATTCGCCGTTGTTCCACGCCGGGTCCGACATGATCGCGTTGCGCCCCACGGCATTGAAGGCGATCCCCTGTGAGTTCAACCGGGAGGTCGAGGCGAGCACGATCGCCCGTTCGACCATCTGCGGGTACCTGACCGCCCATTCGAGCGCCTGCATACCCCCCATGGAGCCACCGGCGACCGCGTACAGACGGTCGATTCCCAAAATATCGAGCAACCGCTTCTGCACGTCCACCATGTCGCCGATCGTCACCACCGGAAAATCGAGGGCGTAGTGTCGGCCTGTTGCCGGGTTGATGGAGCCGGGTCCGGTGGTTCCCTGACAGCCCCCGAGGACGTTGGAGCACACCACGAAGAACCGGTCGGTGTCGAACGCCTTTCCGGGGCCGATCATGTCGTCCCACCAGCCGGGGTACCGGTCCTCTTCCGCGTGACGGCCGGCGGCGTGGGCGTCGCCACTGAAGGCGTGCAGCACCAGGATCGCGTTGTCGCCGGTGGGCGAAAGACGGCCGTAGGTCTCGTACTGGACCGTTACGGCGGGAAGGGTCGCTCCGCTTTCCAGGAGTAGCCCTTTCTCGGTGAGCGGCAGCGATACCTGCTGTGGTTGAACGACGCCGATTGAGCGCGTGCCCATGATTCCTCCTCGTGCCGTCATAAGCTATTGATTGCTTGTCTTCTGTGCAAGATCAGTGTACGGTTGCCTCGCATGACGCTCTTCCTGATCGTATCCGCCCCGCTCGCCGCGTGGGTCTCCTACACGTTTCTCGGACCACTCTTTGGAGGGGGCGCGCTTCCCGCTGCGGGGCAGCCGCGGCGCGTGGTTGTCCGCAATCCCGCGATTGTGGCAGCCCTGGCGTTTGTCGTTCTGTATGTGCTTCGTCTGGCGCTGCCGGCGGACGCGTTCCCGTATTCTCCCGGCGGACTGTTTCTGGAGGCGCTGGTGCGCGACTACCTCGGGTGGTTTGCACTGCAGTCGGTGGTCTCCTATCTTCTCGTGCGTCGCATCGCCGATCACCCGGAACACGAACAGTTTCTGTTGCATCTCGTGGTTGCCGCCGTGATGGTCTTTCTGCTGTCCCTCGGGGATATCGTCATGGGAGACTCCCTGTGGACCGCCGAGGAACTCTTTCTCCGGCCGCTGGCACGGGTGCTCATGCTGGTGTTCTTTGCGGTGGCCCTCACCGTGGCCGACAACGCCCGCGGCGGAGGCTGGGCGGTGCTCGCCATGCTGGTGCAGCCGGTGTTTGCCGCACTGATGTCCATGTTTTTCAACTGGATCCGACCGGGCCTGGCGGTGGTGACGCTCGCGGCGATGGCCGGACTCACCGCCGTGGCGGTATGGTTCCTGCTGATCCGCCCGTCGCGTGAATAGGCGCGCCGCCGTTCGTTCGGGCAGGAGGACGCCGCCGGGTGTGCCGGTGCGGGCAGTCCTGCTGTCGCTGGCGGTCGCGGCCGTATCACTGTCGTGCGCGCAGCGCCCGCGCGTGTCGGTCACCGGTGCCTGGGCGGTTGACCCGCTTCTTGCCGACCTCCGGTCGGACGTGCGCGCGGAGGTCCCGCTGGCGCGGGTGCAGCCCGCGGATGGCGCCGCGGGAGGGGAGCCGCCGTCGGTGACCGTGTTCTGCGGTGACTGCCCCCCTGGCGGTGCCCGCCTGCAGTGGGACACGGCGCTTTCGCGAGATCTGGTAGCGGATGTATCGAGGGCATTCGACGATGCGCCGGTGGTGCTGGCGGCCACCGACGGGGGGCGTGACGCGCTGGCGAATATCCCGGGCGTCCTGACCGTTTTCCTGGAGGCGGATGCCACCGTCGCGGACTGGGCAACAGCGATCCGTCCGGAGCTCGCCGGTGCCGGGACGGACGCAGTCGTGGTCCTGGCGGTTGGCGCGGGCGGTCCGCTCCTGGTCGATGAACTCGGCGGAGCGCTGGATCCATTCCGTCTGGTGATGGTGGTGCCGTTCGCGGCGACGGCGGAGCGGTTGCGCGACCTCGGGTTCGACATTGCGGGGGCTTTGGTGTGGGACCTCAGTGGTATCGGGGCAACAAATTCGCCGGAACCTCATATTCCTCGACACCTTGTCCGATATTGAGGGCAAGATGGTTTGACAAAGGCGAATACCGGTTCCTATAATGCCCGGGGAGTGACAGCCTACCATTTAGTTTCGACGATGAACGCGATAAGGAGTTGAGCATGAAAATAGGTCGCCTGCTCGGTATTGGCCTTGTCGTTGTGCTGCTGATACCTATGGCTATTGCAGCACAGCAGCAGGCAACGACCAACTATCAGTCTATCGTTATCGAGGACTTCGACAATCCTGACGAGAGTCAGTGGGAGGTCAACGCCGGCAAGTTCATTGCCGACGGGTATCCTCGCATGGCGTACGTCAATACCTGGCCTCAGGCGTTGTACCGCCAGGAGCCGGACGGACGGACGCTGCAGTCCCTCGGTGTGCAGGCTGCCTTCACCCGCCAGGGGTACAACTACGTCGAGTTTGTCCCGGTCGAGCAGAACCAGGACGGGGAGACGGTCCCGCGGGGAATCCCGATTCCCGGCGAGGTGAACAATCTGGACATGTGGGTGTGGGGGTCGAACTTCGACTACTACGTCGACATCCACCTCCGCGACTACCGCGGTATGACCCACGTGCTCAAGCTCGGAGACATCAACTTCCGCGGCTGGCGCAACCTGCGCATCCAGATTCCCACGTGGATTCCGCAGTCGTCCCGGTACACGGCGGAGCTGCGTAACGGTCAGTTTGAATCCGATCTGCGCTCGCTGGAGCTGGTGAAGATTGTGCTGTGGACGCGGCCCCAGGAACGGGTGAACGGGTTCTTCGTGTATTTCGACGAAATCAAGGTGGAGACGGACATGTACCGCGATCCGTTCGACGGTGAAGAGCTCCGCGATCCGCAGTACGTCGAACAGCTGTGGTCCGGCTCAGAAGGCGGGGGAATGTAAGTGATGAAACGGAACGTACTACTCTCACTTGTACTGACATGTGTGCTGGCGGCCGGGGTGTTGGCCCAGGAATCAACGCCGAATCCCGCCGACATCGGTGTGGATACCGCACAGCAGAACCTGCAGGAGATCTCGATCGATCGCTTCGAGGACCCGGGGTTCTGGCTGTCGTCCATCCCCGCTGACCGCGGTCTGGTGATGCACCGACGTCTCGCCGGCGGACCCGCCGACAAGCAGCCGATTCCGGGCGAGGAAAACGCCGGGGTGAACGCCACCGACGAGAACGTCATCGGTATGAAAGTCAATTTCTACCGCCGTGGCGACGTCTCCGTGTCGTTGCGACCGGTCCGGCCCCTGGCCGTCCCCGGTATCGTGAAGACGCTGTCGGTGTGGGTTGTCGGACGCAACTTCAATCACCGCCTCAGCGTGGTGGTGGAAGACTACTTTGGCAACGTCAACGTTCTGCCGATGGGAACGCTCAACTTCAGTGGCTGGAAACAGCTCACGGTGGCGGTTCCGCCGTCGCTTGATCAGCGCAATCCCCACTTCAACACCGAGACCGGACTGAAGATCCTGGGCTTCGTGATCGATGCCAATATCGACGAGGCGTACGGCACGTACTACGTCTATTTCGATGACCTGCGGGCCACCACCGACCTCTTTGCCGAGGTCAGTCGCGATCCCGACGACATGGTCGACAACTGGTAATCGCCACGATACCAACGAGGAGCCTCCCGCCGGGAGGCTCTTTTTTTTGCCGATGAAACCCGTGGTTTCGACGGCACCAGGAGGCGCCGATGACCGACGGCAAGGACGTTCTGCGGAACGCGTATTTTTTTCGCAACCTCGAAGATGCGGTGGTGGACGCCGTGGCTGCCCAGTGCCACGAGGCGGCGTACGCCCGCGGAGAGGTGATTTTCCGTGAGGGGGAACAGGGCGACCGTCTGTTTATCGTGCTCTCCGGCGAGGTGGAGGTGTGGAAACACTACCGGGGGGCGGACGCAAACCTGCTGGCGACGTACGGAACGGGCCGCTTTTTCGGGGAGATGGCGCTCGTGGACGAGTTGCCCCGCAGCGCCACGTCGGTCGCTACTGCGGACAGCCGCCTCCTGTATCTCCGTCGTGACGACTTTGTCGAGCTGGTACGGCGCTACCCACCCCTGGCGACCTCGGTGATGCGTTCGCTCTCCGCGATCGTTCGCGAGAGTAACGACAGCTTCGTGGCCGACCTCTATCACCGGAACCAGGAGCTGGAACAGGCGTACCGGCGTCTGGAACACGCCCAGCGGGAGCTTCTGGAACACGAGCGCCTGTCAAACCTGGGAAAGATGTCCAACATGATCCTGCACGACATTCGCAACCCGGTTGCGGTTCTGAAGGGCTACTCCCAGATGCTGCTTGCCGCCGCCGCGGACCCCGAGCGAGTTCGTGATTACGCGGCGCGCATCGCCACGGAGGCAGAGCGCCTCGGGCACCTGTCCGGCGAGCTGTTGGACTATGCCCGCGGTGAGGTTCGGCTGGATATGTCGGTTGTGGCGCCGTCGCGAATTCTTGCGGATGTTCGGCGCTACGTGGAGGAGCAGATCCGCGGAACCTCGATCGAGCTTACCGTGAACATCGAGGACGACCAGCCCCTGGTCGTCGACTTTCAGCGAATGGTGCGGGCGCTCCTGAACCTGCTGGACAACGCTCGCAAGGCGTGCGGAGACGGTGGTGAGATCACGGTGACCGTTTGCCGTGCCGAAGGAACGATCGAGTTCGCGGTTGAGGATACCGGCGAGGGCATGAGCGATGAGGTCGCGCGCCGGGTGTTCGAGCCGTTTTTCTCGCGCTCCGCCCGCGGCGGGACGGGGCTGGGCATGTTGATCGTGCGAAACATCGTCGAAGCCCACGGCGGTACGCTGTTCGTTGCGTCCCGCGAGGGGCATGGCACGAAGGTCACGATCCGCCTTCCGACAACCGTGGGCGGCTAGTCCTCCGCCGTCGGGCCGAACACCGGCACCGACAACAGGCGTGCGAGGTTTTCGGCGGTCCGTTTGGCGAGGTGTTCCGGCGGCACGCCCCGGAGTTCGGCGGCGCGAACCAGCGTGTGGGCCACCATGGCCGGGTGGTTGTCGCGGCCGCGGAACGGGTGGGGCGCCAGAAACGGCGCGTCAGTTTCGATGAGAAGCCGGTCTTCCGGGACCCGAACCACGCTTTCGCGCAGATTTTCCGCGTTCCTGAACGTCAGGTTTCCGGCAAAGCTGATATACATTCCCGCATCCACGAATCGATCGACCCATTCCGGATCGCTGCTGAAACAGTGCATGACCCCCGGTGTTGGAAGGTGCGCGTCGCGGATCTGCTGCAGTGTGTCTGCGTCGGCCTGTCTGTTGTGCACGATGACCGGCAGGTGGTGACGCGCAGCCAGCTGGAGGTGCGCCTGAAACAGGTGGAGTTGTCGTTCCCTTGGGGCGTACATGCGGTACCAGTCGAGACCGGTCTCGCCGACGGCGTGGTAGGTGCCGCCGGCGATCTCGCGTTCCACGGCCGCAAGCGCCTCCTGCCAGTCCGGGCGACCGGTGCTGCCGGGGTGCAGCCCGCAGGAGTAGAACACTCCCGGCACCGCCCCGGTGAGCGCTCGCTGTCTCCCCACATCGTCCGGCGTGATCGCGACGTCCAGCATGGGGCCGGCGCCGCCGGCACGGAGGTCTGAGAGGATCGCGCCGGGGTCGAGGCCACGGTCGGCCATGGCGACGCTGTGAAAGTGGCTGTCGGCGAGCCAGCGCGGAAATTGGGCATACTCCATCTCGCGAATCGTACCGAAGTTCGGTGGGTCTCTCAACGGCGGCCGGACAAATCGAAAACGAAAGATTACGGACGCAAAAGAAATTGAATCGGAAAACCGGGAACGATTAGTGTACCAAACGACGATTTATCGCGAAAAACGGACAAAATCCGCCCAAATGCGAGCAAGATACGCAGTTGTGTGCGTTGACCCCACGCAGTTTCATTGATAAGGTTTGAGTACGAAAGATTCGTAGCAAAGGAATGGGGGATCCAACATGAAGAAAATACTTAATATCGCTGTGCTTATGTTGCTGGCAACCGGGGCGTTTGCCGCCGGCAGCCAGGAAGATGGCACCAAAACGATCGTGTTCGCGGACAACAACTACGACAGCATCCAGGTGCACAACCGCGTTGCAGCGTTCATCCTGGAAAACGGGTACGGCGGGTACCACGCAGAGTACGTCCCGGGGGACACGATTCCATTGATTAACGGTCTCGCCGCCGGAGACATCGACATCTACATGGAGTCCTGGCACGAGAACTTTCAGGACGTGTACGACGAGGTCACCGGATCCGGTCAGGTCGTCAACCTGGGACCCAACATGCCGCCGGCGCCGCAGGGCTGGTACATCCCGCGCTACATGGTGGAGGGCGACCCGGAACGCGGTATTGAGCCGATGGCGCCGGGACTCCAGTCCGTCTCCGACCTTCCGCAGTACTGGGAGCTCTTTCGGGACCCTGAGAACCCCGACAAGGGGCGCATTCTCGTTGGACCTCCCGGGTGGGCGGCGACCGGTCTGAGTCAGGAAATCATGGAGGAGAACGGGCTGTACGACACCTACACCGACTTTCTTCCGGGTTCCGGGACCGCCCTCGCGGCGTCGATGGTCAGCGCCTACGAACAGGGCGAGCCGTGGGTCGGATACTACTGGGAACCCACCGCGATTATCGGTCGGTTGGACATGGTCATGCTGGAAGGCAGTGAGTTTCCGCCCACATCCGTCGACGTGCTGGTCAACAGCTCGGTTGTGGAAGAGGATCCGCAGCTCACGGAGTTCCTGGAAAACTACAGCACGAGCCTGGCGCAGAACAATCAAATGCTCGCAGCGCTCCAGGAGGGCGACCTGTCTTACCAGGAGACGGCGATCTATTTTCTGAACGAGTTCCACGACACCTGGACGAGCTGGGTGAGCGATGATGTCGCGGCGCGCGTGGACGCGGCGCTGGCGGAGCTGTAACGGAGGCCATTCACGTGGATGACGACGCATTTGTACGCGTAGAACACGTATGGAAAGTGTTCGGCAAGGATCCGAAGCGGATCCTTGCCGCCGAGCACCGCGAGTCCAGCAAGGATGAGATTCTGGAGAAGACGGGAGCGGTCCTCGCGATGCGGGACATCTCCTTCTCGGTGCGGAAGGGCGAACTGTTTGTGCTGATGGGGCTGTCCGGCAGCGGGAAGTCGACGCTGATCCGGACGTTCCTGAGACTCATCGAGCCGTCCGCGGGAACCATCTCCGTAGACGGCGCCGATGTGACCGCCATGGATCGGGAGCAGCTGCAGGACTACCGGCGCCACCGGGTGAGCATGGTGTTCCAGCACTACGGCCTGTTTCCGCACTACACGGTGCTGGACAACGCAGCCTACGGGCTCAAGACCGGCGGCGTGCCGGAGGCCGAACGCCGGGAAAAGGCGCTGGAAGCGCTGGAAACGGTGGGGCTGGCCGGGTGGGAGGACTACTACCCCCACAGCCTCTCCGGTGGTATGCAGCAGCGCGTGGGGCTGGCACGGGCCCTGGCGACGGAACCGGATCTCCTGCTCATGGATGAGCCGTTCAGCGGACTGGATCCGTTGATCCGCCGGCAGATGCAGGACGAACTGGTGGATCTTCAGGACACACTGCACAAGACGATCATCTTCGTGACCCACGATCTGCACGAGGCGCTCAAGCTGGGCGACCGCATTGCAATCATGCGCAACGGGGAGATCATCCAGATCGGGACGCCGGAGGAGGTGGTGACCGCCCCCGCCGACAGCTACGTACAGGAGTTTGTACAGGACGCGTCACCGGCCAAGGTCCTCACGGCGGAGCACATTGCGGAGGACCCGGAGGTTCTCCTGTACGCGTGGGAGGGCCCACGAACGGCTCGCCGCATTCTCGCGGATGCCCGCCGGGAGTGGGCGTTCATGGTCAACAAGCGCCACGAGTACCTCGGTGTGGTGAGCATCGACGATATCGACCGCGAAAAGCCACTGTCGGTGGACGATCTGCGGGCGCTGGCCCGCAAACAGATCGGTACCTGCTCCCCGGACGACTTCCTCGAGGATCTGTTTCCGATCGCCGCCGAGTCACGCTATCCGATCCCGGTCATCGACGGGCGTGGTCGACTCACCGGCGTAGTTCGGTACCGCGCGATCTTCGACAGCCTGAGTACAACGTCGTCCACGGAACAGGAGGATAAGCATGTTTCCGTTTCCTGAAGCGATACGAATTCCCGTCGGCGACTGGGTCGACGCCGCCATGGCCTGGGTGCTCCAGAACCTCTCATGGCTGTTCGACTTCATCGGTGCGGTGGGGCTTCAGATCCTTCTCGCAGTGGAGGCGGTGCTCGTGTTCATTCCGTGGTTCGTGGTGATTCCTCTCGTTGGATTCGCCGCGTGGCGGGCGCTGAACAGTGTGCGGGCGAGCGTCGTGATGATGCTCATGCTGTTCATGGTGGGCGCGTTCGGCTACTGGCAGCTGGCGATGAACACACTGTCCGTCGTGATCGTTTCGGTGTTCGTCTCGATTCTCGTGGGGATTCCGATCGGGATCGTGATGGCGCGCAGCGACCGTACCGAGGCGATTCTGAAACCGATCCTCGACGCGATGCAGACGATGCCGACGTTCGTGTATTTGATCCCGGCGCTCATGCTCTTCGGCCTCGGTCGGGTACCGGCGACGTTCGCAACGATCATCTACGCGATTCCGCCGGTGATCCGTCTGACGAACGTTGGAATCCGGGAAGTGGCTCCCGATGTGGTGGAGGCCGCAAAGGCGTTCGGATCGAGTGGCCGCGAGATACTCTTCGACGTGCAGTTGCCGCTCGCCCGCCCGTCGATCATGGTCGGGATCAATCAGACGACGATGATGGCGCTTGCGATGGTGGTAATCGGCTCGATGATCGGAAACCGCGGTCTGGGCATGGAAGTCCTCCTGGCGATCAATCGCGTGGAAATCGGCAAGGGGTTTGAAGCCGGTGTGAGTATCGTGTTTCTGGCGATCATCATCGATCGGATCACGCACTCGTTTGCGCGAAATGCGTACCAGGAATCACGAGAGGCCGGCTGAGACAATGCACTCGGAGAGGATGCAGGACCGACAGAGGCTTCACACGGCGCCGGCGCGGCTGATCGAGCGGCTCCACCAGCAGGGCATTCCGCGCGGCGTGATCCTCGACGCGATCCGCTACGTTCCGCGCGACGCATTTGTGTCACCGGACCTCTCCGAGGTCGCGTGGGAAAACCGTCCCCTGGACATCGGCGAAGGGCAGACGATCAGTCAGCCGTACACCGTGGGGTTCATGCTGCAGCTGGCGGCGGTGGCGGCATCGGACCGTGTTCTCGAAGTGGGCGCCGGCTCCGGCTACGTCCTGGCACTGCTTTCCTACATCGTCGGAGATCCCAAGCTGGTGACCGGGGTGGAGCGGAACGAGATCCTGTGCGAGCAGACGCGGGGGCGTCTTCGTGAGCTGGGACTGGACCGTGTTCGCCTGATGTGCGGCGACGGTCGGGAGGGGTGCCGCCAGCACGCCCCGTACGACGCGATCATTGTGAGCGCTCAGACGGAGTCAATTCCGCCGCAGCTCACCGACCAGCTTGCGCCGGGAGGCCGGCTTGTGATCCCCGTGGATGTCGGTTCCTACGCCGCCATGACGCGGGTGGTCCGTGGGCCGGACGGTCTCGTTCAAACGCGGCACGGCGCGTTTCAGTTCGTCCCGCTGGTGTAGCTCCGATGCTCATCGAACGGTAACACTTGCCCCGTCTCAGGGTGTTTCATCGGGTATGAAGCACAAACGGACGGCAATGCGGCGGCCTGGCACGGTGGTTGCGATGGCCGCACTGGTTATGGCTGCGGCGAGCCCGGCCTGGGCCCACGTCGGTGGCCAGATCGTCGCTCTGGGGGCGGCTCCATTCGCTGAAAACCCCCGGACGGTCAGCGACGTGTCCCGGTCATACCAGGATACGGACGATGAGGAACTGTTCACCGGTCTCGAAGCCGAGATCTGGTTCAACCAGATCGGGATCGGCGGTCGCTATCTGGGCCGTTTTCTCGGCGTATCACCCACCGACACCCCCGACGAAACCTACCTCTACGACTGGAAGAGCGACCTGTTTCTCGCATACCATCTCTTTCGGGGCGGCTCCTTTATCGACCCCTACGCCAGACTCGGTACCGGGGTGGTCATGCGCACCGACGAAGGGTCGCAGATCATGAATGCCGGCCTGTACCAGTACGTCGGTGGGGGAGCGCAAATCAATTTGGGGGGACTGGTCGTAGGTGTCGGTCTCAACTACAACATTCTGAATCAGCGTTTGCAGCCGGAAGATACCTCGTGGGCGGTGTATCCGACCCAGCGATTCGAGGCCCGAATCTATGGTGGGGTTTCCTTTGGCCGCTGACGTACGCTATCTGCGGAGGACTGCTTATGCCCGACGGAACGTTGGACATCGAAGCGTATTACCGGCGGTACGGCGCGATGGTCATGCGCCGCTGTCGTCAGCTGCTGAAGGACGAGGACGAGGCGATGGATGCGGCGCAGGACACCTTTGTCAGGTTGCTGCGCTACGCCGACCGGCTGGAGGGACGCGCGCCGTCGAGTCTGCTGTACACGATGGCGACCAACGTGTGCCCCAACCGGATTCGAGCCCGCGGACGCAACCGGAGCGACGCCGTTGGCGACATCGTGGAAGAAATCGCTCACTCCGGGGATCACGCCGATCGCGTCCTGACCGACCACTTTCTCGGCCGGCTCTTCGAAACCCAGAAACCCGACACGCGCACGATGGCGATCTGCCACTACGTGGACGGCATGACACTGGAGGAGACCGCCTCAGCCTGCGGGCTCTCGGTCTCCGGCGTGCGAAAACGACTTCGCACCCTTCGGAGTGCGGGACTCGAGCTGAAGGAGCGGTAAGATGAGCGAACGAATTCCCGATTTTTTCCTGGAACAGTACCGCCTCGGTGAGGCAGACGAGGAGACTGTCGAACGTATTGAGAACGACCGCCACGCCATGGAGCGGGTCCGGGAACTCGAACGGAGCGACAGCGAGCATTTTGAGAAGTATCCCGCCGGGTGGTTCGTCGACCAGGTGCGGCAGCGGGCCGCGGAGGAGTCGCGGTCGACGGAACGGGCGGGGAGCGATCCCGAATCGGTCTCCGGGGCGTTTTGGGGGCGTGTGCTCCGCGGCTTTCAGGCGCATCCCGCGCTGGTCCCGGCGATCGCCGCTGCGGTCCTCGTGCTGGCGCTCCTTCCCCTGCAGTTTTCGTCCAACCCCGGCGTCGCGGAGAATCCCGACGAGCTGGCCGGGGGAGAGCGGGTAAAAGGCCTCGAGCCGGCCCTGGCGGTATTTCGGAGCGCTGATGCGGGCTCCGTTGAGGAGCTGGACGACAACGCCGCGGTTCGCGCCGGCGATCGTCTTCAGATCGCGTACAACGCCGCCGGCGTGGGCTACGGGGCGATCTTCTCGGTCGATGGGAACGGCGTCCTGACCCTGCACTATCCGGAGTCGGCGCTGCAGTCCGCGGCGTTGGAGCAGGGAGGCACGGTCGCCCTGCCGTACAGCTACATTCTGGACGATGCACCACGTTACGAACGGTTCTTCTTTGTCTACGGGCCCGACGACTTCGACATCGGGCGGCTGGTCGACGACGCGGAGGCGGTCGCCGACGACGCCGGAGCGGTCCGTACCGTCGTTGACCGCTGGGTATCGGCCGAGGACGGCCGGGGCGTCCAGGAAATCACGCTGCAGAAAGGAGGCCGCTGATGCCGGCCGGTTTTCGATATCGCCGGCGCGTGGTCGCCGTGGCGATCTGTCTGATCCTCACGACGGGTCCGGCGTGGGCCCAGGACGGCGGGGTGCGACGCTTTGCCCTCTTTGTGGGCGCCAATGACGGCGGCACCGAACGGGTGGAATTGCGCTACGCGGTGTCCGACGCCACGCGTCTCGCGGACGTGATGTACCGCGTCGGTGGTGTGGCCCCCCGTGACGCGATTCTCCTCGAAAACCCGACCCCTACGGAGATCGAATCGACCCTCGGTCGCCTGGAGCGGTCCATGCAGGCCGCCCGCAGCGATGCGCGCCGGGTCGAACTCCTGTTCTACTACTCCGGCCACAGCGACGAACAGGGGCTGCTTCTCGGGGACGACCTGTTGCCGTACCGCAGTCTGCGGCGGTCGATCGAGAGCGTCGACGCAGACGTGGCGGTCGCGCTGCTGGACAGCTGTTCCTCCGGGAGTTTTACGCGGCTCAAGGGCGGCCGGAGAACGCAGCCGTTCCTGTTCGATGACGCCGCCGAGATGACCGGGTACGCCTTCCTCACATCCAGCTCCGACGACGAGGCATCGCAGGAGTCGGACGAGATCGGGGCGTCGTTCTTCACCCACTACGTGGTGAGCGGCCTCCTGGGCGCCGCGGACTCAACCGGCGATCGCCGCGTAACGCTGAACGAGGTGTACCAGTACGCCTTCGCGGAGACGCTGTCCCGAACCTCCGGGACGTTCGCCGGTCCACAGCACCCGTCGTACGAGATCCAGCTCACCGGAGCAGGCGACCTCGTTCTGACCGACCTGAGCGCGCGCACCGCCGGTCTCACCCTCGACGCGAGCCTGTCGGGACGGGTGTACGTGCGGCAGGCGTCCACGGGGCAGCTGATGGCGGAGTTCGAAAAGTATCGCGGCCAGGAGCTGGCAGTGAGTCTGGCTCCGGGGAGCTACCGGGTTGAGGTGCGCCACGGCGACCAGTACCGAAGCACCGACGTGGTGGTTCGCGGCGGCGGCGAGACGACGCTCTCGGAACTGGATTTTGAACGCGTGGCCCTGGAGCGGAACAGGACGCGTGGTGACGAGGAGGAAACGATTCGCGATCGCGCGATGGACGCCCTGTCTACCGTGGGCTCTACGACACGTGCGGCGTTCGGCGGTTCGCGAAGCACGGTGACACCCGGCGGGACCCGTCCCGGCGGCGCGGACCTCGTGCGGGAACCGGTGGTCGTCGATTTCGTGCCCGGCATGCGATGGTATCCGCAGCCCTCGGTTGCGGAAGGGGAGAGCATTCACAACCTCGTCCTCGGAGTGGTGGCGGCGGAAGCCGGCCACACTGACGGGGTGGTCGCCTCTCTCGGACTCAACCTCGGCACGGGCGTGACGCGCGGAATCGAGGCCAGCTACATCGGGAACATCCGCGAAGGGCGTGTCCAGGGAATCCAGAGCGGCACGGTGTTCAACATCCACCGTGGCGACATTCACGGCGTCCAGGCGTCATCCGTGTTCAACGTGACCGACGGAAACGTGCGCGGCGTTCAGTCGTCGTCGGTGTTCAATCTGCTGGACGGTTCGGTATACGGCGTCCAGGGCGCCGGCGTCCTCAACGCTGTGGGTGGTGACGTGCGTGGCGTGCAGGCCGGTGGTGTCGTTTCGATCGCCTCCAGCGTGTCGGGACTGCAGACCGGTGTTGTTACGCTCTCCCGCGAGATTCACGGGGTTCAGGCCGGGGTCGTGAACGTTGGTGGATCGGTGCGGGGCGCCCAGTTCGGGGTTGTCAACATCGCCGAGGAGGTGGACGGGGTCACCCTCGGACTGATCAATTTCGTGCGCTTCGGCGTGCTGGATCTCTCCGTCGTTCTCGACGACCGGGGGCTCACGCGTTTTGCGCTGCAGCACGGAACTCCGTCGCTCTACACGATCTATGAGCTCGGCGTCCAGCAGACAAATCTGGAAAGCGGAGACACCACGGTGGAGTTTGCGGCGGGGCTCGGTACACGTGTCTGGAACGGGGTTTTCTATCTCGACGTGGACCTGATGGCGAAATCCGAGGAATCCGGTGACAACGCGCAGACCGCGTATCCCAGTGTCCGCGTGTCCGGCGGCCTTCAGTTCTCCCGTCGCTTTGCGATTGTGGGGGGAGTGGCCCTGGACGGGCGGCTGGACTGGATCGATCAGGAGTCGGCTGCCATGCACAGTGGCAGTTCGTTCACCATGTTCGGGGACGGCGTGAGCGTGTATCCCCACTTCTTCGCAGGACTGAAGATATGAAGTATGCAGCAGCAGTAGTAGCGCTCGCCCTGGCGGCGATGCCGGTGTGTGGCGGGGGACAGCAGGAACGTTTTGACCGGGAGTACGCGGACCTCCGAATGGTCGAGGTCAACAGCGACAGCTTTAACGTCGAGGTTCGCGGCACGCCCGGCAACACGGTCCGGGTCACTGTGGACGGGATACCGGACGGCGTCACCGTGGCGGACCGGGTGCGTCGACAGGCGGTGACGATTCACGTCCAGGGACGCCCGTCATGGTTTGACCGCAACAGCGCGACTCCGGTGATCAGGATCGAGGTACCGACCGGGATCGATTTGGATATCGAGTCGGCGTCCGGCGCGATCGTGACGAGAGGGGTACAGGGACACCTGGCATTCCGGAGTGCGAGTGGCGGCGTGACGCTCAGCGACGTGGGAGGAGACCTGCAGGTTCGGACCGCCTCGGGCGCCGTGCGGGTCGAACAGGCGGTCGGCTCCATGATGCTCCAGAGCGCATCGGGCGGTGTGGACATGGCGCGTTGCCAGGGAATTGTCGCGGTGCAGACCGCATCGGGGCACATCCGCGCCCGGGAGCTGCGACTGACCGCGGACGCCCGCTTCGAATCGTCGAGTGGCGGGATCGATGTAGACCTGGTGAACGATCTCTCGGACCTGACCTACCGCCTGACCAGCAGCTCCGGTCGGATTCGATTCGGGGACATCGAAGCCGGAAACCACCTGACCGGTGGTTCCGGTCGGTTCCTGATCGAGGCGCGGACCGCGTCGGGGGCGCAGACGTTCCGGTAGATCGCCGCAGGGGCTATTCGATATCGATCGGGGCGGCCGCCTCCAGGCGGCCGGTGCGGCACAGACGGGCGTACCAGTGCCCGCTCGCCTTGATCGTGCGTCTCTGCGTTCGGTAGTCCACGTACACGAGTCCGAAGCGCTTTTCGAACCCGTAGGCCCACTCGAAATTGTCCATGAGCGACCACACGAAATATCCGCGGATATCCGAGCCCGCGCCAATCGCGCGATGCAGCCGTTCGAGGTAGTCGGAGAGAAAACGGATGCGTCGCGGGTCCGGGACCGAACCGTCGGGGGCGGGGCGGTCCGGAAAGGCGGCGCCGTTTTCGGTGACGTACACTGGGGGGTTGCCGTACTCCACCCGGATGCGCGCGAGGAGGCGCTCGAACGCGTCCGGGGCGATTGGCCACCCCATAGCCGTCTGCTCCTGCTCCCGCAGGGCTCCAACCGGCAAAAAGCCGAATCCGGGAATCGGCGCACGCCGCACGCGAACCGGAAAGTAGTGGTTGAGACCCAGAAAATCGTAGGTGCCCTGCACCGACCGCGCGTCGGCGCTGTGGCGACCGATAAAGAAGTGCAGCAGGCGGCGGACCGTGTCGGGATACGCGCCGTGGAACAGCGGATCCATGAACAGGCCGTTGATGAGACGGTCCGCGCGCTCGGCGGCGGTGACGTCCTCCGGCCGCGCCGGAACCGCGGGAATGAGCAGCTGCGAGACACCGACCTGCGCCTCGGGATCGATCGACTTGATCGTCCGGTACGCCTCGCTGTGGGCCAGCATCGTGTTCCTGGCGACCCGGAAACCGAGCCACGGATTCCGTCGCCCCGGCGCCTGCTCCCCGGTCAGGTGTCCGAGGACCGAGTACGAGAACGGCTCATTGATCGTTATCCAGTGCCGCACGCGGTCGCGAAGCGCGCGCACCACGGTGTCGGTGTACGCACGGAAGTCGTCAACGATCTCCCGGGCGGCAAAGCCGCCACGTCGTTGCAGGCGCGCAGGAAGGTCCCAGTGAAAGAGCGTGACCACCGGAGTGATGCCGCGCTCCAGGAGCGTGTCGATCAGACGTCGGTAGAAGTCGAGACCGGTCCGATTGACGCGGCCGGTGCCCTCGGGAATCACCCGGGGCCAGCTGATCGAGAGACGGTACGCGCTCAGACCGAGATCACCCATCAGGGCGACATCCTCGGGATAGCGATGGTAGTGATCGCAGGCGACATCGCCGCGATCGCCGGAGGCGATCCGCCCGGGGCGCCGGACAAACTCGTCCCAGATGGACGGTCCCTTGCCGTCGGCGTTCCAGGCTCCCTCGATTTGATACGCGGCAGTCGCCGCACCCCACAAAAAACGGGGAGGAAACTGCAGGTGCATGCTCCCATGCTACGCCAGCACCGGCACCGTGTAAACTCCCCGTGACATCGCCGTCGCTTTCCTCTACAGTCTGGGCCGTGCCGTTTCAGATGTCCCTTCTGCTCTACAGTGCGTTCCTGGTGGCGGGCATGGCCCTGCTGTACTTTGGCGGGTCGTCCCTGGTGGTCGGTGCCGGCGGCATCGCGCTGAATCTCAACATCTCCCCGCTGGTGGTCGGGCTCACGGTCGTGGCGTTCGGCACCTCGGCGCCCGAGTTGTTCGTCAGCGTCCTGTCCGCGGTTCGGGGACAGATGGGCATCTCCGTGGGAAACGTGATCGGCAGCAACGTGATCAACATCGCGCTGGTTCTCGGCATCGCCGGCGTGGTGCGTCCGACGGTGGTTGACCGTACGGTTGTCCGGTTTGATGTCCCGGTCATGCTGCTGACCTACGTCCTGTTCGCGCTCGTGGCGCTCCAGTTCGGGGCCACACCTCCCTGGATTGGCGGCACGATCAGACGCTGGGAGGGCGCGGTCCTGGTAGCAGTTCTTGTCGCGTACGTGGCTCTCCTGTACCGCCGATCGCGGTGGGGTGAAGGACCACCGCCACTGGCGGACGAGATCGAGGAAGAGGATGTCCGGAGCCGACCGATCTGGCTGGACGTGGTCCTGGTACTTGCCGGCGCAGGTATGCTCGCCGGTGGCGCGGAGCTGCTCGTTCGCGGCGCCAGCTGGCTCGCGGTGAACGTGTTCGGTGCAAGCGAGCGGTTTGTGGGGATCGCGATCGTCGCGCTGGGGACCAGCCTGCCGGAGCTCTTTACGACGCTGGTCAGTCTGGCGAAGGGGGAGATGGATATCTCGGTCGGCAACCTGGTGGGCAGCAATATCTTCAACTCGCTGATGGTACTGGGGACAACCGCGCTCATCCTGCCGATCCGGGTAGGGCAGACCGACTTCTCGGTGGACTTTCTTTTCATGGTGGGGACCAGCCTGCTGCTCATGACGGCGCTGTGGCGCCGGCGCAAGGTCACGCGCATGGCGGGCGCGTCGTTGATTCTGGTCTACGTGGTCTACGTGGCGTATCTTGCCGCGACCCGCACCGTGTAGCGCCCTCCTGCCGGCCTACACCTGCGACGGGGCGGATGACGGCGCAGGCTCGTGCCGATCGAGCTCGTGGCGTATGATCGCGGCGGTGGCGCAGAACACCATGCGCCCGCGGTCCGGCATCGTCTCCACTACCGACGAATCGGGCCACGGAAGACCGGTCGCGGTGGCGCAGTAGTCTCGCAGTCTTCGTCTGGCCTCCGCGGGTTTTCCCGATCTCTCCAGCGCGTCCACGATCGTCTGCGCCTGCGGCGACAGTGCGTCGCCGTACTGCGAGACCAGTCGTTCCTCGTCGTCGGCGTCGTGGACGTAGGCGGCGTAGTATGGATAGAACCAGTCGTGAAAACCCAGAATGCGCGCGATCGCGAAGACCAGCTCGTCGACGACGTAGTCCGGCATGCCGCGCCGCGACATGACCTCCCCGAGGGACCCGAGGTGATCCCGGGTGCCCGCCACCTGAAGCGCCACCGCGGCGTGCATGACGTCACCAAAGTCGACGGTGGCGCCGGTGGCATTCGTCGCACGTTCCAGAACCGTCGCGGCCTCATCGGGGGCGTCCGGGTCACCCAGTCGTGCCAGTGCCACCAGCGCCCGTCCCGCGAGGAGCCGGTCGTCGGACCTGCGGGCGTGCCACAACGCCGGTCGGGCCCCCTCACTGCCGCGGACACCCAGAAGCCAGGCGGCCTGAGATGCGGTGGTGTGCTCGCCGGTCTCCAGGTGGCGTACCAGGACCGTTTCTACCGTCGGCGAGAACGGGAGAGCCGCCAGCGCATCGAGCGCTTCATGACGCAGCGCATAGCCCGGCGACTCGACCCGGCGCAGGATCTCGGCGATGGGCACCTGGGAGCCGGACTGGGCCAGGTCGCGGATCGTGCGCTGCTCCTCGTCCGGCGTTCGGCTGCGGGTGAGCCGGTTCACCAGGCCGGCGGCGCGGAGGTCGCGGAACGAGAAAATCACTTCCAGGGCGCCGCGGAACGTTTCGGCGCCGAGAGACTCCAGTCGCCAGGTGGCGTGCATCGCCAGCCCGAGGACCACGATCGTCGCTCCAAAGAAGAACCGGAAGCTCCACCGAATACTCACGGCGGCGGCCAGCGCGTCGAGGACGATGCCACCGGCGAACGAACCCAGAAACCCACCGAGGCCGAGGGTCAGGAAGTACAGAATGCCGAGGTTGAGCCGTGAATCCCGGTGGGTGATTCCGAAGAAATAGGCCTGACTGGCGTTTTCCGCGCCGGTGAAGCCGAGGGTGGCGAGAAAAAATACGAGCCCCACCAGCACGTACAGCCCCGGACCGGTGATGTGTGGCGTCGCCACCGCCGGAAGCAGGCTGACGAGAAACGCGCCCAGAGAGAACAGGATGATCGGTTTGGCGCCGAGCCGGTCCAGGAGGACACTTCCGAGGTAGCCGGCGAGGACGTTCCCGAGGCTGCCGATCGCGACCATGAGGAACGCCGCGCGGTCGGTCATGTCGTACGCCTGTTTGGCAAACACGACCAGGAAACTGCGGCCGACTCCGGAGGCGACAGCGACCAGCAGAAACGCGCGGACGAACGCGCGGAATCCGTCCTGACCGGCGGCCTCACGAACGGTAGCCAGAAGAGGCGTCCTGGCACTGTCGCGTTCGCTGTCGAGTTCCGGGAGCGAGAATACCAGGCCGGTGGCGATCAGACCGGCGGCGACACCCATGGAGAGGAACAGAAGATAGCGTGTGATCGCCGCGTCGGGTCCCAGCAGGAACGCCACGGCGGTACCGGTGGTGATCGACATCACCGCCGTGATGATCTGGAACTGGCTGAGCAGGCGTCCACGGTCGGCGCCGGTTGCAAACCCACTGAACATGGGAGCATTGGCGATGATTCCGACCCCGCGGGCGGCCTGGAATCCAAAGGTTCCGACCGCAACCAGCAGGAACACCATCGCGTCGTGTGGCGAGCCGAGAAACGCCGGTGCCGCCAGAATCGGGAGGATCGCGACGTAGCGCACCAGCCAGGCCCAGGCAAACAGCCGCATCACACCGACCCGCGGTACGAGCCACTTTCCCACGAGAAGAAAGAAGAACGAGACGAACCCGAAGGACGCCACGATACCGATCAGGGTATTCCCGGCTCCGAGCCGTAGGAGATACAGCGATATGAGATTTCCGGTGAGCAGCGTGAAGCTGAGGGCGTTGAAGACCCCGAAAAACAACAGCGTTCGGCGGGCTCTGGTACGCACTGCGGCAGGCAACATGCCCCCAGTATACCCGGCCGGATGCGGTGTGACACGGTTCGGACGTCGGTAACACCGGACTGCGGCGTTGTTGATCGGATTTCACAATAAAACGTTCATTATTTTTTCATTGTAATGGGCACTGGATTAATATGTCGGACTATGCCATAATCCGGGCACACTCACAGTGAACAACCTGGAGGTCCAATGAGCGACAAGAAGAAAATTGTCATCCTCGGGGGCGGATACGGCGGCGTAGCTGCGGCGAAACAGCTGTACAAGAAGTACAAGCGGCGGCAGGACATCGAGATCACCCTGATCGACAAAAACCCATACCATACCCTGATGACCGAGCTGCACGAAATTGCCGGTTCCCGTACGGAACCCGAAGCGGTTCAGGTCAGCTTTCACAAGATTTTTGGCGGCAAGCGCGTCAACGTGGTGATCGACGAGATCACCGGCGTGGATTTCGACAGCAAGAAACTCACCTCGGACACCGCCAGCTATTCCTACGACTACCTGGTCATTGGTGCCGGCGGTGCGCCGGAGTTTTTCGATATTCCCGGTGTGCAGGAGCACAGCTTCACGCTGTGGTCCCTGGAGGACGCGATCCGCATCCGCACCCACGTGGAAAACCGGTTTCGCGAGGCGGCCAAGGAGCCGAATCCGGAGACGCGGCGTCAGATGCTCACCTTCACGATCGCCGGCGCCGGCTTTACCGGTATCGAGCTGGCGGGAGAGCTGCTGGAGCGGCGCGACGTTCTGTGCCCGAAGTACCACATTGACGAGCGCGAGGTCCGCGTACTCATCATTGAGGCCAAGGACTCGATCCTTCCCATCTTCCCGGAGAAGCCGAAGGCCAAGGCGGAACGCCACCTGAAGCGCATGGGCGCGGAGATCATGCTGAACGCGATGATCACGGGTGCCGAGGAAGGGAAGGTGAAGATCGGCGAGCAGGAGATCCGGACCGACACGTTCATCTGGACCGCCGGAATCCACGGTGGTGAGTTCTCCACCCGCGTCGATCTGACCAAGGGGCACATGGCCCGCGGTGAGTGCTCCGTCGCCACGATCGAGGGAATCCACGGCATGGCCGGGTGTTCGTTCGACGACGACGAACGCTACGTTGTGGGACAGCGCGGACGCGTCCTGGTCAACGACTACATGCAGTCGGTGGACCGTCAGGACGTATACATCTGCGGTGACATCCTCTGGTATGTGGAGGAGGAGCACGTTCTTCCGCAGGTCGTGGAAACGGCGCTGCAGACCGGCGAAACCGCCGCGAAGAACATCATCGCCGACATTGAGAACAAGGAAAAAGAAGCCTTCAAGTCGAACTACCACGGCTTCATGGTTTCGGTGGGCAGTCGCTACGGTGTGGCCCACGTTGTGGGCACCTCGATGTCCGGGTTTTTTGCCCTGGGTATCAAGCACCTGATCAACCTGCACTACCTGTTCGGTCTTGCCGGCGTCAACGCGTGCTGGGAATACATCCGCGAGGAGTTCCTGAACATTAAGGACAACCGCTCCATGTTCCGGGGACATTTTTCCTGGAAGGTGCCGGTGTACTGGGCGGTCCCCTTGCGGATCTTCCTGGGTGCCAAGTGGGTCTCCGAGGGCATTCACAAGATCCTGGACGGGTGGCTCAATCCCGGCGCGGACGGCCTGGCGAACATCGCCGCATCGGCGATTCGACTCCCGGGCGTGAACATCGGAGACGCGACCAGCGCGGCGAGCGAAGCGGTGGAAGCGGGGGCCGAAGCCGCCGCCGCTTCCGTGGAGCCGCTGATGCAGGCGCTGGGTCTCTACACCTGGTTTGCCGAGCACGTCCTGAGCGCGGCACCGACCCTGGCGTTCCTGCTGCAGGCCGGCGTGGTGGTGATGCAGGTTCTGATCGGACTGGCGCTGATCGGCGGACTGTTTACGTTCCCCGCAGCGGTGGTCTCCATCGGCTTCGGGATTATGTTCATCTTTTCGGGCTGGGGAAACCCCGAACTGCTGTGGTACATCGCCGCGTCGATCGTGATGCTCGGTGGTGCCGGCCGCGGGTTTGGACTGGACCACTGGGTCATGCCGTGGCTCAAGCGCTGGTGGAACAAGCAGGGTATCGCGAAGCGTACCTATCTCTACACCGGTGAGCCACGAGACAAATGATTTGGGCTGAGTTCCCGGAGATTCGCCGCGAGCTCGAGCGCGTCAAGGCGGTCATTCTCGAAGAAGTCACACGCCCCGGGGGAACGCTTTCCCGGGGCCTTCGGGATCTGGTCACCCGCGACGCCAAGCTCCTGCGACCGGCGTTTACCATCATCGCCGCCCGGATTCAGACGGGCGGCGCTGCTGTCTCCGACCGCATCATCCGCATCGCGGCGGCAATCGAGCTGCTGCACGTGGCATCGCTCATTCACGACGACATCGTGGACGAGTCGGCGTCCCGGCGCGGCGGGGCATCCCTCCATGTGGAATACGGGAGCCGCGCAGCGGTGCTCATGGGTGACTACCTGTTCTCGCGCTGCTTTTCGCTGGTCGCGGACCACGCGCAGCCGGAGAACGCCACGCTGCTGAGCGCGGCGGTCAGTCATATCATTTCGTCCGAGATCGCCGAAACCAACGGTGGCCAGGAAACCGGCTTCTCCGTCCGGCGCTATATGCACCGCATTGTGGGGAAAACGGCGGTTCTGTTCGCGCTGAGTTTTCATTTCGGTGCGTCGGAGGCCGCTCGCGACGAGGGAGGCGATCCCCGCACCGTGGAGATTCTGCGACGGATCGGCTACAACATCGGCGTAGGGTTCCAGATCATCGACGATCTGCTCGATCTGTTCGGCAGCAGTCGCCGAACGGGCAAACCAGGCGCTACGGACCTGCGGCAGGGCGTTCTGACGCTGCCGGTGATCCTGGCGGCAAACTCGGCACAGCGATCGCGTCTGATCCGGGTGCTGCAGAAGATCGGCGGTCGAGCGGCGCAACCGCGCCTCCTGCGCTTCTGGCAGGAACGGGCGATCGAACGGGTTCGTTCCGAGGTCGCCGAAGCCGGCGGTCGAGCGGGGGCAATGGCCGCCGCCGAGATCTACACCCGCCGTGCCGAACGCGAGATCCGGCGCCTTCCGAGGGGTCGAGATCAGGTCATTCTGCGCGAACTGACCGAACGGTTGCTGTCCCGGGCCTCATAGGAGCCCGGGCAGCCATCCCGCCGCCGCGATCAGAAGCGGCACCGTAACTCCCAGAGAATACCAGCGAAATATCCGCGCGATCGCCCCCATCGAGGGGCCCTTTGTGTCGTGGGAAAAGCCCCGCAGATGCATGCGGTAGTACTGTGGCACCGCGATGAGGGCGGCGAGCAGCACACCGGCGGAGACGATGCGGGGCCAGATCCCCGATGCTGCCAGCGCCACGGCCGACGCGAACGCCAGACCGCCGAACAGGTACACCAGGGCTTCCCCCGCCGGGCGTCCGAGTACGATCGAGAGCGTCTGACGCCCGGCATGACGGTCTCCGTCGATGTCACAGGTGTTGTTGACCGTGAGGATCGATGCCACAAACAGGAACGACGGAACGCCGGCGAGAAGATCGGTGGCGCGCATCCTTCCATCGGACAGGACGAATATCGTCAGCACAACGAGAACCCAGCCCAGGAATCCGCCGGCGAAGAGTTCGCCCAGGGGCGTGCTGGAGATCGGGCGGGGACCGGCGTTGTACAGGAACCCGACCAGCATGCCGACGGCGCCGATCGGAATCACCCACGGGGTGACGCGGACGGCGAGCACGATCCCGAGGACCGCCGCCACGGCGTACAGTGAGAGGGAGACCAGCAGTGCTGGACCGGCAGCGACGCCCTGGTGCACGAGGACCTTGTCCTGTTCGCGGTTTGTGGTACGCCGGTCGACGCCAAAGAAGAAGTCGAAGAACGTGTTGAACCCGGTCGTCGCCATGTCCACGGCGAGAACCGCGGAGAACATGACCGCGAGCGCCACGGGATCCGGAGGTCCGAACCGGTACCACGCGTAGGCCGCGCCGATGGCGAATCCTGAGACGCTGACAACCTTGGTTCGGATTTCGACGATATGCAGAAACTCTCGGATGGTCATGGGCCCTCCCTCTCGATAGACACAAAAAAGCCCCGGCCGCAGGGCCGGGGCAAATATCCTACCGGGAATCGCTTAGTTGCGGGAAGCGCCCGCCAGAGCCTCTTCGGCGAGGGAGACCATGTCGTTGACATGGATCGTCGCGCCGGAGATCGCATCGGCGTGGCCGGTATCGTTCAGCTCGATCGCCGCGGGATCCTGGACCTGGAGGAGGTAGTCTTCGGCGGCCTGCGCCTGCTCGTACCATGCGGCGATGGCGCCACCGTTCTCGAGCATGCCGTACTCACCGTCCATCGACCGCTGCTTCTTCAGCGTGCCGCCATCCTCGGGGATACCGTTCCAGTTGGCAGCCACGATGCGTCCGCCGATCACAGTCAGGTCCACAAAGTACTTCCAGCCGCTGTCGCCGAACTCGGCCTGCTCGGCGTGGTAGTGGCCGTCCTGCCACATGCCGTAGCCGTTCGGTTCACCGGAGAGCGCTTCCTCGGCGAGGGTGAAGAACTCCTTGACGTGGATCGACGCACCGGATATCGCGTCGGTGTGACCCTCTTCGTCGGTGTATTCGATCGCCGTCGGATCCTGGGTCTCGATCAGGTACGCTTCCGCCGCTGCGGCCTGCTCGTACCAGGGAGCCATCGCGCCACCGTTTTCGGCCATGCCGTACTCGCCGCTGCGGGAACGGGTCACCTTGTCGGTGCCGCCGTCGCGGTTGGCGCCGTTCCAGGTGGCGGAGACGATCTCGCCGTTCTGGACTTCAATGATCACCATGTACTTCCAGCCGGTCTGCTCGCTGAACGAGTCCTCCTGGGCGAAGTAGACGCCGTCGGTGTAGCCACCGGCGGACTCTGCCGACGCCTGGGTATCGTTGGACGCCGGGGCGGCGGATGCGGAATCATCGGAACCGGAGCACCCGGCAAAAAGCGCGACGAGCAACGCCAGCGCAATCATCGAGAGAACTCGAATCTTGTTCGAAATCATTGCACACTCCTTATGCTGTGTGAGGATTTTGTTTACCGCGAAAGTGTAGCACAAAGGGTGTTGTACGAGAAGGCGGTTTGAAAAAAACAATCGTTTTTTATTGTGAATCCGTGCTCATTAAATTCGACAGGCGATCAGGAAAACTGACGCCCGTCGAGCAGCCTTCGCATCGCTCGCATGAAGTCGACAAAACCCGGCGGGTAGTGGTTGAGCCCGCGGCTGGTCTTGGTACGACCCGCCGCGCCGATGGAGACGTACCACGTCGTGCCGTCGGCGCTGTCGGTTCCCTTGTAGCGCGCGTCCCAGTCCCAGACCCCGCACTGTGCGAGGTCATTGAGGAAGCGTCCCCACCGGGCGGCGCCCGGACGGATCTCTTCCGATGCGTGGAGCTCGTAGCCCTTCTCGTAGACCTCGTAGACCAGGTGATCGTCCTTGAGTTCGACGCGGTACGACGGGCCAAGGTAGCCGCCGACCCACGCTTCGAGGACCGAAGGTTTCTGGGTTTGCATCGTGGAAAACTCCATAAATTACTTTTTCAACGATGATACACCGAGATCACGATTTTTACAAGAGGGAACCTCATTTACGCCAGGTACAGCGAAAACCCCATGAAAAACGAGACGCTGCCGCCGATCACACACAGGTGCCAGAGCGTATGGCTGAACGGAAGGCGACGCCACGCGTAGAATGCGACACCGCCGGTGTAGAACAGGCCGCCGAGCAGCATCCAGTACAGAAAACCGGTGGGAGCCATGCGGAGCAGCGGACGGATCGCGATGAGCATCGTCCAGCCCATGGGAATGTACAGGAGGTCGGTGACGATGTGATGGGTCCGGAACACCATCGACTTCAGCACGATGCCGATCAGCGCAAAGCCCCAGATGATGCCGAACACCGTCCATCCCCAGGGGCCCCGCATGACCAGCAGCGTGACGGGCGTGTAGGTTCCCGCGATGAGCAGATACACGAAGGACTGATCGACGATGCGCAGATAGTAGCGAATCCGCGGGAGGGACGCGAAACTGTGCACCAGCGCCGACGACAGATACAGGAGGATCTGACTGACGCCGTATACCGTAAAGCTGATGTACTTCCACGGCGACGGGTCCATGTCCGTCAGCATGAGCAGCGCGGTCAGACCGGCGATGGCGAGTCCCGCGCCGATCGCGTGGGTGAGACTGTTGAAGATTTCCTCGATCGCGCCGCCGCTCTCGTACTGAATCTCAGACGGGCGAAGTTCGGGTTCCAGTGACTGTTCGCTCATACCGGGAATTACACCCTCAGGAGAACCGGCTGTCAAGTCGGTGTATTGGCCGCCGGGGCGTGGTCGTGCTACCTTTTCGAGGTGCCGGCGCGACCTCACATCGGAGTTGAAACGATTCTCGAGACCGCCGAAGATCTGTTCCGCGAGCGTGGATATCAGGCGGTCACTCTCGCCGATGTTGCGCGGGCGGTCGGGATTCGCAAGCCCTCGCTGTACTACCACTTCCCCAAGGGGAAAGAGGAACTGTTTGTCGCCGTCCAGACGCGCATGTTCCGGCGAATCGGCAGCGAGCTGCGGGAGGTCCTCGTGAACGCCTCCGGATCGCTGGAACAGCGTTTGAATCGGGCGGCGGGGTGGTTTTTCGATCACCCGCCGATGTTCATGTTGTCCATGATTCATCACGATATGCCGGCGATCAGTGATGAACACCGCCAGGCACTGACCGAGGAGAGCTACGGTGCAATCATGGCACCGCTGATCGACGCAGTGCAGGAGGCGACCGCGGCGGGGGAGATCCGGACGATCGACCCCCACATCGTTGCCGGTGGTTTCCTGTCGGTCCTGGAAGGCAACACGATCGCCTCGCGGGCGGGGTTCGGCTACGACGTCCGGGCGATGATGGCGGCGTCGCTGGACATGATCGTCAACGGGCTCCGGATCGAACCCGACAGCGCAGACCGGTAGGCGACCGTCAGTCCGCCGTGTCGCGACGGAGGTCGGACACGATATGGATGTCGCGTTGCGGAAAGGGAATGCCGATTTCCTCGGCGTCGAGGCGTTCCTTGATTGCGCGATAGAGCTCGTGCTGAACCGTCAGGAAGTGCTCCCGTGGCGTCCACAGGCGTGCCAGAATGTCCACCGAGTTCGCTCCGTGGCCGCTGACCCCCACCACCGGTTCCGGATCCTTGAGCACGTGCTCGTTTCTGTCGAGCTCCTCCCGGATCGCCGTTATCGCCCGGGACACGTCGGCGCCGTAGCTGATACCCAGTTGCAGGTCGACCCTGCGTTCCGCGTTCACCGAATAGTTCACCACCGAGGCGTTGGCAAGCGCGCCGTTCGGGACCACGACGCGGCGATTGTCCGGCGTGTCGAGAGTCGTGTACAGCACCTGGATTTCCCGGACCGTTCCCATGTGTCCCGCCGCCTCCACAAAGTCACCAACGGAAAAGGGTCGCGTGGCGAGGATGAGGACGCCGCCGGCGAAGTTTGACAGCGCCCCCTGAAACGCAAGACCGATCGCCAGTCCCGCGGCTCCGAGGAGCGCCACGAAGGACGTCATCTGGACACCGGCGGTGGACGCCGCCGCCACGACCGCAACGACCGACAGGGTGGCTCGGGTGAGACTACGCAGAAAGCCGGTGAGGCCGGCGTCCATGCGCGCCGCGGTCATCACACGACGGACTACGCGGCCGCCGATGGCGGCAACGATCAGGCCGAGAACGAGGATCGCCACGGCGGACGCGAGACGCGGCAAGAGTGCTTGAAGATCGATCGAAGTCATGGACTCAGTGTAGCGTCTTCCGTCGCAGCGCGAAACCGCCCCGGGTGTACGGCGCCGCGGGTGTGTGCCGTGTGGCCCGATGTGCCACCTGCCGGATTTGCCGTTTGAGCCCCCAGGGACTACCCTTGGCGGATCGTGGATGCAAAACCCACCAGGGTCGTGCTTATCGGGGCCGGCCACGCCCATCTCCGCCTGATCCATCACCTCAGGGAGCTTCGATGCGCCGGCGCCACCGTTACGGTGATCGACCCGCAGGAGAACCTCTTCTACTCCGGGATGATGCCCGCGGTACTCGGAGGACTCGCGGCTCCCCGGGCGGCGCGCATCCCCGTCAGATCGATGGTGGAGGAGGCGGGTGGTACGTTTGTCCGTGACGAGGTCGTCCGGGTGGACCCTGGGGCCCGAACGGTTGAGACGACCGGCGCCCGGCTTCCATGGGATGTCGCGAGCGTTGCGGTGGGAAGCCGCGTTGCGCCGTCGTTCCCGGTGTCGTGGTCCCACGGCGATCTTCCCACAGCCAAACCGGTCTCCCGGCTTCCCGAGTTGGCCGACCGGGTGCGGCGCCTGCAGGCCGCGGGGGTGTCACCGCGGGTCGTAGTTGTCGGTGGTGGACCGTCGGGGGTGGAAATCGCCGGAAACCTGGTGCGCGCCGCCGGCGGCATCGCCGGAGCGCCGCCGACGGTGACGGTGGTGACGCGCTCCGATCGCCTGCTCGCCGCCATGCCGGCGGCGGCGGGGGAGCACGCCGCATCCTCCCTGACGCGGCGCGGTGTGCGGGTGCTCACCGGTCGCACGGTGACGGCGGTACGCGACGGGATCGTGGAATTCGGCGACGGTGAAACGATCCCGGCGGACATTCCTGTGGTGGCAACCGGGCTGCGTCCCCCGGAGTTCATCCGTTCGTCCGGTGTTCCCACCGACGAGACCGGCGCCCTCCTGGTGGATGGAACGCTGAGCGTGGCGGGGCAGCCGCTCTTCGGCGGCGGTGACTGCATATCGGTGGTGGGAATGGACCTCGCGCGGATCGGAGTTCATGCCGTGCGCGAGAACGGCGTGCTGCTCCACAACGTCCGGGCGGCGGTCGTCGGCGAGGCGCCGGGATCGTTCGTGCGCTACGATCCGCCCGCGGAGCCGCTGCTCATCGTGAACCCGGGGGACGGGACCGGCATCGCCGTTCGAGGGACCCGAGTATCGGTCGGACGACGCTGGCTGGCCCTCAAACTGCGCATTGACTGGGCGTTTGTCCGCAGTCGCGGCCGGCGCATCATGCCCGGGTTCATGCCGCCGCCGCGGCGGTCCCGTTCAGGACGCTGATCGCGACCGGGCGATGATGCCGATCGTGCGGTGGACGATCTCGGCGGCGGCGTAGTCCCAGGCCGGCTGCCCGGCGATCGGTGCCAGTTCCACAACATCCGCGGCGATGATCCGTCGCTGTGCGGCGATCGAGGTGAGGAGCGAGAGAAACTGATACCAGCCGATGCCGCCCGGCACCGGGGTGCCCGTGGCCGGAATCACGGACGGGTCCAGGCCGTCCACGTCGATCGTCACGTACACGAGTTCCGGAAAACCCTCGGGAAGAACGATTTCGGTGATTCCCTCCGGGACGAGGACCGCGGCGTCGTGAGCCACGATCACCGGTGCGGACGGATCGTTCGCCACGGTGGAGCGGTAGACGATCTCCTCGGGGGACAGCGCGCGGACACCGATCTGAACAAGGGGCGTTCCGAGGTCCCCGTGCAGGCGACGGGCGACGCAGGCGTGGCTCCGGCGACTGCCCTCGTACTCGTCGCGCAGGTCGGCGTGGGCGTCAAACTGGATCACCCCCACCGGTGCCCCCACCGCCTGTTGGACCGCCTCGACCGCCGGCGCGGTGATGGAGTGTTCCCCTCCGAGGACGAGCGGCACGCCGTGGTGCATCGCTTCGCCGACGGCGGTCATGATTCGCGGGAATACCGTCTCCGGACCGCCACCGCAGTCGACGGCGGGGTAGGTATGAAACCCCTCCTCGCCGGGGCAGCCGGTGCCGTCGAAGACCTCGAGCTGATTGCTCGCCTCGAGGATGGCGGCAGGTCCCCGTGCGGTCCCGGCGCCGTAGGATACGGTGTGCTCGTACGGAACGGGAATGATGTGAAACGCCGCGTCCTCGGCGGGGCGCTGGGCGAACTCGCTCTCCAGAAACAGTGGGGTGTGATCCATGGGGCCTCCCATCATCCCAGCCGACCGCGAAAGTCCTCGTAGGAACTCTGCCGTTCCACCGAAAGAGACCCCGTGGCGGAGTCCCAGACTGCGATCGCCGGAAGCGCAATGCCGTTAAACGTCGTGGTTTTCACCATCGTGTAGTGGCTCATGTCGTCGAACACGAGTCGGTCGCCGCGGCGCAACGGCGCCGCAAAGCTGTAGTCGCCGATCACGTCGCCGGCGAGGCAGGTCTGTCCACCGAGCCGGTACAGATGCGGATGCGCTCCCGGTGTTCCGCTTCCCCACACGTGGGGGCGGTAGGGCATCTCCAGTGTGTCCGGCATGTGCGCCGTCGCGGAGGTGTCGAGGATTGCCAGGTTCATGCCGTTGACCGGCAGATCCAGAACGGTCGACACCAGCACTCCGCTGTGAATCGCGATCGCCTCACCCGGTTCGAGGATGACCTCGACGTCGTACCGTCGCCGAATCTCCCGGATCAGCGTCGTGAGGTGGCTGCGGTCGTAGTCGGGGCGGGTGATATGGTGTCCGCCCCCCATGTTGACCCAGCGGATCCCGTCCCGTGCCAGGATGTCCCCAAATCGCTCTTCCACCGCGGAGAGCGTCTCGGCGAGGGCGTGGGAATCGTTCTCGCACAGGGTGTGGAAGTGCAGTCCCGACAGTCCGCGCCAGGGGTCGCCGTCTGCGCCGGCCAGGTCGCGCTCCAGACTGTCACGCGTCGTTCCCAGTCGCGAATATGGCGCGCAGGGGTCATAGATCGCGGTGCCGCCGACGGAGTGTTCAGGATTGATCCGCAACCCGAAGCGCAGAGACGGCCGTCGTGCCATCGCCGTCATGCAGCGGTCCCGGGCGCGCGCCCACTGCTCCCAGGTGTTGAAACTCAGATGGTCGGTCACCAGCAGGAGGGCGTCCAGGTCCTCGTCGGCGTACGCCGGACCGAAGGTGTGAACCTGTCCTCCGACCTCGTGCCGTCCGAGGCGCGCCTCGTAGACGCCGCTGGCACAGACGCCGTCCAGCCGGCCACGGATCAGATCGAAGATCGCGGGCAGCGCGAACGCCTTGAGCGCCAGGAGGATCCGGGCGCCGCTCTCGTCGGCGACGCGCCGCAGGATGTCGAGATTGTGCGCCACCGCGGCGCGGTCCACGACAAAGGCGGGACTCGGTACCTGCTCCGGGTCGAACCCGTCGAAGAACGGACGCCCGTCGGGGTTGCAGGGCGCAGGATCGTGGCGCGGATCGCGAGGGAGGGGCCGACGCGGGGAGCGCCGACCGCCGGCCGGCTCAGCCAAGTTCGGCGACCTGCGCCGGGTCCTGGACCGACCACGGCAGGCCGTGACGGTTCAGGGCCGCCATGAAGGGGTCCGGATCGAACTCCTCCATGTTCCACACCCCCGGTGCCATCCAGGTTCCGGAGAGCATCATCACCGCGCCGATCATCGCCGGGACGCCGGTGGTGTAACTCACCGCCTGGCTCCCCACCTCGCGGAACGCGTCTTCGTGATCGCAGAGGTTGTACACGTACACCCGGCGGTTCTCGCCGTCACGCGGCCCGCCGGCGATCACGCCGATACAGGTGCGGCCGCGGGTTGTCTTTCCGAGGCCGGCGGGCTCCGGAAGAACAGCCTTCAGGAACTGCAGGGGCACGATCTCCTGCCCCTGGAACGGCACCGGATCGATCCGGGTCATACCGACGTTCTGCAGCACCTGCAGATGGGTGAGGTACGCCTCAGAGAAACTCATCCAGAACCGCGCGGTGCGAATCGTCGGAAACGTCTGCACCAGGCTTTCGAGCTCCTCGTGGTACATGCGATAGACCGAATACGAACCGACTCCCTCGGGGCAGGTGAAATCCCGCCGCGTGGACATCGCCGGTGTTTCGACGAAGGATCCGTTCTCCCAGTGCCGGCACGGCGCGGTGACCTCGCGGATGTTGATCTCGGGGTTGAAGTTGGTCGCAAAGGCCTGCCCGTGATCCCCGCCGTTGACGTCGACGATGTCGAGAGTGTGGATTTCGTCCAGCAGGTGCTTGTTTATGTAGGCGGTGAAGACGTTGGTGACGCCGGGATCGAAGCCGCTGCCCAGCAGCGCCATGAGTCCCGCCTCGCGGAAGCGTTCGCGGTAGGCCCACTGCCAGGAATACTCAAAGTGCGCGGTATCCGGGGGCTCGTAGTTGGCCGTGTCCAGATAGTGAACGCCGGTCTCCAGGCAGGCATCCATGATGCTCAGGTCCTGGTACGGAAGCGCCACGTTGATCACCAGCTCCGGAGACACCTCGCGGATGAGTGCCGCCATCCGCGAGGTGTCGTCGGCGTCAACCTGTCGCGTGTCGATCCCGACCCCGGTGCGCGCCCGCACGTCGGCGGCGATCGTCTCGCACTTGGAGACGGTCCGACTGGCGAGCGTGATGCCGGTGATGACCCGGCCGAGGTCCCCCGAGCCCTGCGCCATCACCTGGGCGCACTTGTGCGCCACCACCTGACCGACGCCCCCGGCGCCGACGATGAGTACCCGTCCCGTGTGTTCAGCCATGCCCGTTCTCCTTGCTGGGTTATCGTTCGTAGTAGGTGTAGCCCCGCATGCTCGCTTCGAACGCCTCGAGGACCGCCCGACGCTGCGGCGCGGTGATGCGGCCGTCGCGGACCGCCTGTTCCGCCTTGCGGCGGAAGTTCTCAACCAGCTGCCGGGGCTGGTATTCCACGTAGCTCAGGACATCGGCGATCGAGTCGCCCTCGATCTCCCGGACGAAGTCGAAGCTGCCGTCGGCGTTGATCCGGACGCTGACCACGTGGGTGTCGCCGAGAAGGTTGTGCAGGTCTCCGAGCGTCTCCTGGTACGCCCCGACGAGAAACACGGCGAGGTAGTATTCTTCGTCGCCCTGCAGCTCATGGAGCGGGATCGCCCTGCGCACGTCGTGCATGTCGGCGAAGGTATCGATCTTTCCGTCGGAGTCGCAGGTGATGTCGGCGAGGATCGCCTGCCGCGTCGGTGCTTCGTCGAGCCGGTGGATCGGCATCACGGGAAAGATCTGGTCGATCGCCCACACGTCCGGCAGGCTCTGAAAGACGGAAAAGTTGCCGTAGTAGGTGTCGTAGAGCGACTCGCGGAGTCCCTCGAGCTCCCGGGGAACGCGTTTCACCTTGGCAAGGAGCGTCGAGATGCGCTGCATCGTGTCGAGGAACAGGTTTTCCGCCAGCGCCCGATGGCGGAGCGAGATGTTCCCGTGCTGGAAGTCCTCGCGAACCTCGTCGCGGTAGTAGACCGCGTCGTTGTAGCACTCCTGCACGTTCCGTACCGTGAGGCTCTTGCGGACCTCGTAGAGGTAGCGAATCGACTCGGGCGCCTCCTCCGGCAGCTCGTCGGGAACCGATCCCGGTCGCGACTCGGTCACGTCGAGGATGTTGAACAGGAGGATCGAGGAGTACGCCACCGTGGCGCGGCCGCTCTCGGTAATGATCGTGGGGTGCGGGATCTCCAGCTCGTCAAGGACCGACTGCAGCACCTCCACCACGTCCCAGGTATACTCGTCCAGGGTGTAGTTCTTGCTGTGGATGAAGTTGGTCTGACTGCCGTCGTAGTCCACCGCCAGTCCGCCTCCGAGGTCCAGAAAACCCATGGGGGCCCCCTCCGCCACCAGGCCGGCGTAGAAACGCGCGGTTTCCCGCACCGCAGTCCGGATGTCGCGGATGTTGGGGATCTGGCTACCGAGGTGGTAGTGGAGCAGCCGGAGGCTATCGAGCATGTCGTGGGCCTTCAGCGTGTCGATTACGTCCACCACCTGGCCGGTTGTGAGGCCGAAGATCGAGTTGTCGCCGCCGGAATCCTGCCAGTGACCACTGGATCGGCTTGCGAGTTTCAGCCGCACACCCACCAGCGGTTTGATGTCCAGGGCGGCACTGCGTTCGAGGATGATCGGCAGTTCCGTCGGTGTCTCGATGACGAAGAAGACCTGGTAGCCCATCCGAGTGGTCTGGAGCCCGAGGTCGATGAACTCCGGGTCCTTGTAGCCGTTGCAGACGATCAGGCTGTCCGGTGAGGGGAGCATCGAAAGCGCCACCAGGAGTTCCGCCTTGCTGCCCGCTTCCAGGCCGTGGCGGTAGCGTTCACCGAAGCGTGAGACTTCCTCGATCACCTGCGCCTGCTGGTTGACCTTGATGGGGAAGACGCCCTGGTAGTGCCCGGTATATCCGGTGCCACGTATCGATGTGGCGAAGCTTTCGTTCAGCCGGGAGATCTGCTGGTCGAGGAGATTCTCGACGCGCAGGAGAACCGGCATGCTCAGGCCGCGGTCGCTGATGCCCCGGATGATGTCCATCAGACTGACCTCGGCGGACGCTTTGCCGCCGGTCCGCACGACCACTTCGCCGGCGTCCGACAGGTCGAAGTAGCCGGCGCCCCATTCCTTGATTCCGTACGTGTTGGCGGCGTCGGCAATCGTCCACCGCTTGTGCATGTCCTGCATCGTGACCGGCAGAATACCGGACATTCCGGGGACTTGTCACGAGGGAGCTGGAGCGCGCACCATGCACGGTCATGAACACCATCGCTGAACGCATCGCTGCATCCCTGGGACTCGACGCCGCCGCCGTGGCCGCGACACTGGCGCTGTTTGACGACGGCGCCACCGTGCCGTTTGTTGCTCGCTACCGCAAGGAACGCACCGGAGGCCTCGACGAGGAACAGTTGCGCGCCGTTCGCAGCGAATCCACGCGCCTGATGGAGCTGGATTCCCGCAGGGAGTCGATCCTTGCAGGCATGCGGGAGCGTGGCCAGCTGACCGCCGCCCTGGAGGCGGCGATCGCGGCGGCGGAGACGCGGTCGGCGCTCGAGGATATCTACTCACCGTATCGACCGCGGCGCACGACCCGGGCAGACCGCGCCCGTGATGCGGGATGCGGCCCGGTGGCGGAGGCGTTCCTGCGGGACCGGACGACCCCACTTGCCACGCTGCTGCCGGAGCACTGCCCCGATGGGTTGGACCGTACCGCCTGCGTCGACGGTCTTGTTGACATCGTCGCGGCGGAGACCGCGGCGGACCCCGCGGTCAGGGCGGCCGTGTATGGGACGTTTCAGCGTCAGGCCGCTCTCCGCAGTGAGCGCGCCCGAGGCGCCTCCGAGGAGGCGGTTGCCACCTACCGCGACTACCTGGACTGGAAGGAACCGGTGCGGGGCGCGAAGTCCCACCGCGTGCTCGCGGTGCTGCGGGGCGTGCGCGACGGCGCCCTGCGCGTCACGATGCGACCGCCGCAGCCGGCAGCGCTGCGCGTTCTGCAGCAGCACCTGGCGGCCGACGGACCCACCGCCGCCGATCGTCGGGAGGTCGAGGATCGGATCGTGGGGGAGTCGTGGGACCGTCTCCTGGCGCCGACGCTGGAGAAGCGCCTGGCCAAAGAGGTCCGCGAGCGGGCGGAGGCCGCCGCCACCGAGGTGTTCGCCGCCGGCCTGCGCGATATTCTGCTCGCGCCTCCCTTCGGCACGCGGCCGGTCCTGGCGATCGACCCGGGGTTTCGCAGCGGGTGTAAGGTTGTCGCGCTGGACGGTACGGGGCGCCTGCGCGCGCACCGCACGGTGCGACCGTTGCCTCCCCACGGTGACCGTCGCGGTGCCGGCACCGTCATCCGGGACATGGTAACGGCACACGGTCCGGAGGCGATCGCCGTCGGCAACGGCACCGGGGGACGCGAGACCGAGGAGTTTCTCCGTGAACTGGCGCCGGGGGTCCCGATCGTGCGGGTGAGTGAGGCCGGCGCCTCCGTGTACTCCGCGTCGCCGGCGGCGCGGCAGGAGTTTCCGGATCTGGCGGTGGAGTACCGCGGCGCGGTGTCGATCGGGCGTCGGCTGCAGGATCCCCTGGCGGAACTGGTAAAGATCGATCCCGCATCCGTCGGGGTGGGGCAGTATCAGCACGATATCGACGCCGGTCGCCTCGAACGGGCGGTGAACGACACTGTCGAGACGTGTGTGAACACCGTGGGGGTGGAGGTAAACACGGCGAGCGAAGCCCTTCTGGCGCGGGTTGCCGGGCTCGACGCCCGCACCGCCCGGGCGATCGTGGCACATCGCGATCGTCACGGGCCGTTTGCCCGTCGCGACGCCGTTCGGACCGTGGAGGGCATCGGTCCCCGGCGGTGGCAGCAGTGCGCCGGCTTTTTGCGGTGTCATGCCTCGCCGGACCGGCGCGACCACACCGGGGTGCACCCCGAGCGCTACGGGCTGGTGGACCGGATGGCTGAGGCGGTCGGCGTTTCTCCGGGGGACCTGGTGGGAAACGGTCCGGCGCTGGACACCCTGACTGCCATGGACCCGGCGCAATGGCTGGACCAGGAGGCGGGCGTGGGTGTGCCGACGATTCACGATGTGATCGCGGAACTCCGGCGCGGCGGTGTCGACACCCGCGGGGCGTTCTCCGCCCCCGAGTTTGCCGAGGGAATCCGGACGATCGACGATCTGCGGGAGGGGATGGTGCTGGACGGGACGGTGACCAACATCACCGCCTTTGGTGCCTTCGTCGACGTTGGTGTCCATCGCGACGGCCTGGTTCACGTGAGCGCGATGGCCGATCGGTATGTATCGGACCCCCACACCGTGGTCCGGGTCGGGCAGACGGTACGGGCGACGGTGACGGAGGTGGACCGCGATCGCGGGCGGATCAGTCTGTCGATGCGGACCGCAGCGCCCGAATAACCGTTCCGGAAAAGGGGACCCATCGCAGGATCCGGGCAAGCCAGCGTCGCGTGTTGGGCGCGGACCGCAGCGTCTCGCCGATCCACGCGTGGTCCAGGACGCGTTCCGCCGGTTCGGCGTTGAGCTGAACGAGGTAGTCGACCTCCGGGCTGGGTTCCGGGCGCGTGTCGGTGGCGGCTCCCCGCACCTGCAGCATGACCGCTCCGTGGCGGAATGCACGACGCGGCGGGACCTCCAGAACACCGAACGCCGGCGATCCCACCGTCACCGGTCGGGACCGGTCGTTGTAGACGAACAGGTCCACGTTCTTCACGAAACCGCCGGTAGGAGCCGGCACCGAGAGCCCGTGTTCCTCCAGAAGCCGCGCCACCAGCGCGATGAGCTCGTTGGCGCCCAGGCACAGTAGCAGGTGATACAGGTCACGGGTGCCGTCGGCGATCGTTGCGTAGTGATCGACCAGCCCCCGCTTGAACACCACGTGGTCCAGCGCCATGCGATTGCCGTAGTCGTCGCGGATCTCCTTGAACGTGCTGCTGGAGAGATGTCGGTTTGATGTTATCTGTGCGAGGAGCGTCGGCACGTGGCCCAGGTGCTCTTCCGCGGCGATACGGACCGGCACCAGTTTGGGAATATCGTCATCGTGCGGGCAGGGACCGACGCGCTGCGCGAACGTCTCGGGGTCCCCATCCTCCATCGGACCTGCGGGTTCCAGGATCCACACCCGTCCCGCGGCCACCGTCACCGCGTAACCCGGCAGCATACCGTGAGACCAGCGGTACAGATCGATCGCCTGATAGCTGAAGCGGGCGCGCTCTCCGTCCAGGTGCGATTCGATGTCCGCCACGGTGACCGAGCGGAAAAACCCGACCGCGGTCGGGGGACCCAGTGCGCCCTCCTGCAGGAGCGGGCGAGCGTATGCGTTTCCGGGGCCAAGCTTCAGGAAGAAATAGCGCACCGTTCTATAGTAGTGCTCCTATCGCTCAAGTTCCATCGTGCCGACGCGGCTCCACACCGGATCGTCGAGAGAGCATCCGGCGGAGAAGAAAAACCCCTGGAAATAGTCGACTCCCTGTGCCAGGAGGTAGCGGTGCTGGTCCCGAGTCTCGACACCTTCGGCGACCACGGTCTTTCCGAGTCGCCGGCCGAGGGTGATAACGCTTTCCACCAGGGCTGCGTCGGCCAGGGAGAGCGGGAGACCTCGGATAAACGACTGATCGATCTTGATACGGTCGGCGGGGACGTTTTTGAGGTAGCTGAGCGTTGAATACCCCGTACCGAAATCGTCGATTGCGACCGACATTCCGCGCCCTCGAATGTCGGCGAGGAGCGACGATATCTCGGCCCCCCCGTGGAGGAACGAGGTTTCGGTGATCTCGATTCCCACGGCGCTCGGCGGATGCCGACCGTTCTCGAGGCGCCGGTCGATCTCCTCCCGGAGCCGGAGCTGGGAAATGTGTCGGGCGGACACGTTCAGGTAGACGGTGAGTTCCGGTCGGAGGTCCAGGAGCGCGGGCAGATCCTGAAACACCCGGTCGATCAGGATCCCGGTCATCGGCACGATCAGCCCCGACTCCTCCGCCAGGGGAATGAACTCTGCGGGGCCGGCGTCGTTCCACCGCAGCAACGCCTCGGCGGCGGCGATCGTCCCCTCGCGGTCGACGATCGGCTGGTAGACCACGGAGAACTCATTGCGCCGCACCGCGCGCCTCAGGTCCTGTACAAGCGCCTGGGTGGACTCCACCGCCACGTGCACGTCCGCCGAGTAGCGGCACACCGTATTGTGCGTCTCCCGCGCCTCCGACAGGGCCCGTTTGAGGCGCCTCAGTACGTCCTCGGCGTCGACCGCGTTCCCGGTGACGGTGTAGACGCCCGCGCTGGCGCTCAGATAGACCTCCTGTCCGTCGAGGTGCAGCGGCTGCGCCACCGTGGTGAGCAGGTTGTCCTCCACGAAGCCCACAGACACGCCGTCCCTGATCCTGGGCAGCAGGACCGCAAACTGGTCGGCATCCACGTGGTAGGCGCGCGCCTCGCTCCCGCCGTGACGACCGGCGTAGTTTTCGAGCCGTCGTCCCACGATACGCAGAAGCCGGTCGGAGAATCCGAAACCGTAGCTGTCGACGATCGACCGGAATCCGTCGAGATCGCAGAGAATGACGGTTGCCGCCAGGGGATGGTCGCGGTCGCTGTCGCGAGTGCGGGTCAGGAGCCCTCCGATGTCCTCAAGGAGCGCCTGCTTGTTGAACATCTGGGTCATCTCGTCGTGGTAGGCAAGAAACGCGAGGCGGTCGCGACGATGCTGGAGTTCCCGGTTGGTCTGGTCCAGCAGCCGCGACTGACCCACAAACCGCAGGACGTGGGAGGTCGTCGCCAGGAGCGCGAACAGCGTGAGCGCCAGCCCCACACGCGGAATCGGAACGCCGTCCATCGGCCCCGGGTAGTGCCCCACAAAGTTGGAATAGATTGCCGAGCCACCCATCATGACGCCGATCGCCACGCCGGCGACGATCAGGCGATCCGGCAGCGACACGGCACCGCGGCGGGCGATGATGATCGCCGCGACCAGGGCGAATACGATCTGCACGGCAAGAATTGCGTCACGGAATGCAAACACCGCTCCGGTGGCACCGCGTCCGGCGGCGGAAGAGTACGCGATCCGATTGGCGTCCCGCAGTGGTCGGGTGACGGAGACGAACAGGTCGGGGCGAACAAATGCGATCGCCACGATCGCCAGCACGATCACCGCGCTCACGACGGCGTTGGCCGCGCAGACCCGGGCAAGACGCGACCGCGGGGGAACCAGGGTCCAGAAAAAGTACGGGATCACTGTCAGAAACGTGGCCATGGTGAGTTCGTGGAGGCGGGAGAACTGCATCGCCAGGCGCTCACGGCCCAGGATGCCGCCGACCACCAGGACGGAGGTATCGAACGCGACGGATACGAGGGCCACCACCAGCAGGACGAAGACGCCCCAGAAGACCCGCGAGACGCGGCGGTCTCTCGCCAGGAGCCCGAACGAAACCAGAGCGGTGACCAGCGTACCCATGGCGAACACCGGGAAGAGCAGCTCGAGAGGGGAAAGGTCCGGTGGTGCCACGTCCTATTGATCCTCGGTCATCATGGTGGTCAGGTGGTGCCGGGTCAGCTGTCCCATGCTTCGGGCGTCGAGAAAATCGTTGTCCTTGTGAAACCGCGCGAGGCCCTTTGCCAGAAGCCGGACCCGGTCCTCGGTGGAGATGGAGTCCTGCTCCATGCAGAACAGCAGATCGTCAACACGGGACCAGGAGGTCCGCATGCGTCGTGCCATCAGGGACCGCTCCTCCTTCTGGTACTGGCGAATGGTGCTGGACTCCAGAACGTTCCAGACCAGATCTACCATCGTCTGGTTCTCCTCGTAGAACTGCGGCAGATACACCTGAATGTTCCCCTCGTAGCTCTGCTGATCGAAGTCGATCGCCCGCACGCGGATCTGGTCCATATCGAAATCCTGGGTGATCACGACCACGTAGTTGTAGCTGCGCATGTCGCCCAGGAGTTTCGCAAAACAGCGCTCCGAGAACTTCACGAACTCCTTCGCGATTCGTATACGAGTATGTTCGGTGTCCAGATCGCGATTCTTGAGAAACACGTCCCCCGGTACGCCGGCGATGTGCTCCTCCACCAGAGTGTTGCCCTGCACCAGAAAATCGATCCGGTTGGGGGCCAGGATGTGTTCGAGCTCGAGTCCGTAGACACGCGACGCGTCCGCCCGCTTCACGTAGTAGTAGTCGTGGTTGTCGTTGAAACGGTTGACCACGCGTATCCGGAACGGCTTGGAGTTCCCGAAGTTGCAGTACTCGACGCGGCTGATGTACAGGTGGTCGGTGAACCCCGGGTCGTCGGGCGTCTTGAGCCACGCGTAGATCTGCGTGAGTTCCCGGGAAAGGACATCCCACTCGCGTTGCGGGTAGATCACCCAGTCCCAGAGTGTATCCTCGCCGGATGAGGTCTGCATCGGAAAGCCCTCCTGATAGTCGAGGAGGTCTTCATAGACCATCCGGAAGGGTGCCTTTCTCCCGTAGTGGTCGAGGTATTCGTCGAACATCCGTGAGATGGGAAAGCTTGGCTTTTTCTGTTCTATCCTGACAAACGCGCTGGGCGGAATCTGACGCATGCCCCGGTACTGTATCATCAAATGACCGTTTTCCGGTAGCGCCATCAACCTGTATACTCCCGATCAATGGACGATCAACCGATGGCACCAGACCAGCCCGGCGCGTTTGATCTGCTGGGACCCAGGGAGGTTCTCGCGGCGGTGGAGGGCGTGTTCGACCTGTCCCTCGACGGTGTCGTGGAGCCCTACGCCAGCTACGTGAATCGCGTCTACGGACTCCACGGCGACGACGGTGAACGGCTTGTGGCCAAGTTCTATCGGCCCGGTCGCTGGACCCGGGAGATGATCCAGGAGGAACACCGATTCCTCGAGGAGCTTGCGGGCTTCGAAGTGCCGGTCGTGGCGCCCGTCGGCGATGAGGACGGAGACACGCTCTTCGATCTGGAGCTGGAACGCGAGAACGGCGCGATCGAGATCCACTTCGGCCTCTTTCCGCGTCGTGGTGGTCGGGGGTTCGACGCCGAACAGGACAGCGACTGGTACCGCCTCGGCGCCGCGGTCGGACGGATGCACGCCGTAGGGCGACGCGGCGAGGCCCCCGCGCGGCTGCAACTGACCCCCGCCTGGGCGGAGGGGTATCTGCGTCGGCTGGACGAGGAGGGGGTGATCCACCCCGACATCCGGCAGGAGTTCCTGGACGAATGCCGTCGCGCGGTGGAGGCGGTGGCGCCACGCTTCGACGACGTCGGGCAGCTGCGGATCCACGGTGACTGCCACCGCGGCAATATCCTCGACCGCCCCGGCGAGGGCCTGCTGCTTATCGACTTCGACGACATGATGACCGGTCCGGCCGTCCAGGACCTGTGGCTCCTGTTACCGGACCGCGCCGACAACTGCCGACGGGAGCTTACGATGCTTCTGGACGGGTACGAGGAATTCCTGGAGTTCGATCGTCACGAACTGGCGCTCATCGAGCCGTTGCGGCTGATGCGCATGATCCATTTCCTCGCCTGGCGCGCCGAACAACGCCACGACCACTGGTTCCGCCGCCAGGAACCGGAGTGGGGGAATCGGGCGTTCTGGGTCCGGGAACTCGAGGACATGCGCGATCAGATCCGGGCGATCGGTGTGTGAGATGACCGGGACGCGCGCCCCGGACTACCGACCCGGCGACGAACGCGGCAGCGCGGCGTTAGCGCGATCCTGTTCCAGCGTTCGGTTGACGGCAAAGATCTCCGGTCGGTATTCCATGTGGATCGCGTCGAAGAACAGCCACCGACCGCCCCAGACGAATCCATTCTGCTCAAAGATTTCCACAAGGTCCGGAGGCAGCAGCCAGCGCTGTGACGGCGGAAGCGCCCACCAGCGAACGATGCCGGCTTCCGCCGCCCACCGCCAGTAGGAGAAGCCACCGCGGTAGCTCGACGGAATCATGTCGATCGCAACGCCGTAGGAATGGTAACTGAGGGACCGGGTCCCGGCGATCTCCCGCCAGTTTTGCCCGTCGATCTGCACCAAACCGTTCACGAAGCGGATCAGTTCCGGGTTGTGAAGCATCGCCTTCTTGGTCTGGCGACGAACGCGTTCCAGCGGTTCCACCAGGAGGGGGTGTACGCGTACGCGGTGGCCGAAGAGATCCACCGTCTGCATGATCTGACGTGCCTGGCCGGAGCTCAGCGCTCCGTACAACACACCCAGAAAGCCGTTGTGACGCCGGGGCACCGTTGCCGGATCCCGGTGGATCCACGCTTCGAGGATTTCCTCTTCCCCGGCATCCACAGGCGGGACGGTGTACACGCCGGTCCGATAGCGATACAGCCGCGCCGGCGCGTAGAGTTCCCAGGAGGCCCGCGCCTTCTCCGGGAGGATGCGCCCGTTGGCCCAGTAGAACCAGGTGTCGTTCACCAGGATGGCCCAGTCCCCGTCGCGGTAGGCGACGGACTGGACGCGGTCGGGGTACGCGGTCTGGTACGCCCGCAGGTGAACAAATCCGTCGAGCTGCCCCCACTGCGGAAGCGGGGTGTCGGCGGTGGCCACGGCTGCGGCGAGGCAGGCGATGATCGGTACAAGGAATGTGTGGCGGAGCATGGTCATGGCTGTCGGCTACCGGTTTCGCTACCGTCGTCGACCGTAGAGCAGCGCCTGGCTGTTCGCCAGTTCGACGGACCCGTCGGGGTTCGTGCCCTCGCCGTTGAGGCTCGGTACCGCCAGGATGAGTTCCCACCGATCGGAGGATGCGCCCCCGGTGAGGCGTGCGATCTGCTCCGACGGGACCAGGGATCGGGGCGCGCCTTCCAGATTGGCGAGCAGTACCACCTCGGCGAAGCGTCCATTCGGTGCGATATCCGCCGCCGGCCGGGACCCGTCCGGTCCCGCCACGGTCGAATGCCGCCGGCGGTGGACGGTCAGCAGGACCGTTCCTTCGGTGGGATGCTGATAGGTGGCCAGATCGTCTCCCTGTACGTTTCCCACGAGCCAGCGCTCCCGGTGACGGAACCGACGGACGCGCCAGCCGAAATCCGCACCGGCCGCCAGTCGCGGTGTCTCGTCGATTCGACGACGGTAGTGGGCGAGGTTGCAGAATTCGTGGACATCGTCCATCCAGTCGCGGGCGAGTGCGCGGAGGGTCGCGCCGGTGTACTCGCGGGGTCCCTCGAGGCGGGGCTGGACCGCGTTGAGTACAGCCGCCAGGGCGTCCGGCTCGTAGACCGTGGCGGACACCGCGCCGACGAGCGCCCTCTGGAATCGTCGCAGACCCTCGAGGCTGTGAAACCCCCGCGCCTTGAGCCTTGGAAACGCCCACCCCTCGTTGAAACGCTTCGGCGTCACCGCCCAGTCGAGAAACCGGGCCTCTTCGGAGACCACCTTGATCGCCCAGCGGGCGTCGGTGTTGCGGACGAAGCTCCAGGGGCCGCGCAGGTTGGCGTTGAGAAAGTCCATGGGAATCCCCGGAAGCACCGCATCCACCAGGCGCGTGGCGTGGTTGTCGTAGCCGTTTTCGAAGATCTCCGGCAACGTCGCGCCCAGGTAGGTGTTCACGAGGGCATCGGGGCTCACCTGCGTGCCGCGGCGGAGCGTATCATGGTTCGAATTTCCGGTGATCCAGTTGGCACCCACCTCGAGGAGTTCCCGGATGCGCCACCACTTGCTGATCCAGAACGTGAACAGAAACGGCGTGTTGTGCGCGAACGTGAGGGGACCCCACTGGACGACGCGGGGCATCTGCCGTGTTACCTCCCGATAGCTCGACGCGAGTTCCCAGTCGTCCCGCGGCCACGGTCGACCGTCCTCGAAGATCATCCAGGGACGGTAGCGGACGCCGGCGACCTCCTGCTCCACGTCATTCATCAGGTGAAGGTAGTCGTCGTCGTGGTACAGACGGTCCTCTGCGCGGACCCAGTGCTTGAAGTCCTGTGCACCGTCCACACGGATGCCGTCGACCCCGAAATCGCTCTTGCGGTGCTGCATGTCAAGCAGGATTGCCCGGACGATCGGATGTCGGTAGTTGAGATTCTGGCCGTACATGTTCGCCCCGGCGAAGAAGTGATGGTTGAGGAGCGCCAGCGTCTGGTTGTCCGCGTGGCCGTATACGACGTCGAGGACGACCTTGATCGAACCGGTGGGAAACGTGTGCAGGGTTTCGATCAGGTCCAGGAACTCGTCCGGTCGGCCGGATTCCAGCAACACCGGGTTTACCGCCGGGGACGCGACGGTGATCACGTCGTAGCCCCAGTTGGTGCTGTACGGTCGCCGCAGGGCAACGCGGCGGAGTCCCTCCCCGGCGGGATTCGAGGTGGCGCTGGAACGGTCGCTGGAATCGCGGTGAGCGTTGGAGCCGGAGTCGGAATCGGCAGTGGAGTCGGCGTCGGCAGTGGAGTCGGCGTCGGCAGTGGAGTCGGCGCCGTCGATTTCCTGCCAGTACTGTTCCCCGTCTTCGAACAGGATGGTCGGCTCCACCGGCATAAGCTGAATCGCCTCGTATCCCACAAGCGCCTTCTGCGAGGGCGTCAGGCGTTCCGCGGCGTGCCCGTCGGCGAGGGCGTCCGCGACCGTCCGGTACTCGCGCGTCAGCGCCGCCATTGTGCCGCCGGCGGTGGCGGTTGGCACGTGGATCTCCAGAAGCGAGACGGGCGCGGTCACCCGCGGGACGCCGTCGTCGTCGGCGAGTGTCTCCAGGTTCCGGAAGTATTCTCCGTCCCGCCTCGAGGCGAGGAGGGCCGGGAGGTCGTAGAGTTCCGCCGGCGCCGCCGCACCGAAGGGCACCGAACACGCCAGCGGATCCACGACGTGGCGTACCGTTCCCACCGGGTCCCGGAACGCGAGCCGGTACAGTGCCCCGACTGTCTCACGGGTGCCGGCGGGGATGTCCCGGACCGCCGACCAGGTAAACTCGCCGTTCCGCACCACCGGCACATGAACGACGTCGAACGCAACGATCTGGGACGGGGCGCGCAGGTCGAGTCCCTCCGGCGGCGGCAGGAACAGCTCCAGCCACACGGCATCGGCCGGAACGTCCTCTTCATCGAGTTCGGGCGTCCAGAACCCGAACTCCGCCCCCGCCGGTGTCGGAGACGCCCCGAGGTGCCGCGCAACGGCGCGGGCGCCGTCCAGCGGTGTGTCGCCGTTCTCCCGGCCCCGCCGGGCGGTGTCGCGCAGGTGCTCTGCCCGGGCGCTGTCAAATGCCGGTCTGCTCACGTGGTGCCTCCTCAGGGGCAGACAGTGTAGCAAAGATCTCGCCGTCCATCACCGGTGAATGGTATGCTGGCGCCATGGCTGGACTGCTCATCTTCATCGGTGTCGGGATCATCGTCTCAACGATCCTCCGGGCACAGGCACGAAAACGGCGGTCGCGTCCGCCCTCGGACCGACTCCGAAACCTGCGCGACTCGATCGACGGCGGGGACACCGAGCGGGACACCGACGGGGAGGGTCCATGGACCGACGGGTCATCCTGAAGAAACGCAGCACCCCGGCGACGGCGGGGCAGGAACTGATCGTGACGTGTCCCGGCGGCGCCGAGGAGGTTCTGGCCGACGAACTGCGGGAGGTCGGGTTCGCCGACGTGCGCGCGGAAACCGGCGCCGTTCGCGCTCGCCGCACGGGAGAGGCCGGGATTCCGGAGGCCAACCGATTGCTCCGGACCGCCTCCCGGGTCCTCATGCCGGTGGCGGCGGGGCCCGCGGACGACTACGATGCGGCGTACGCGGTCGTGCGTTCCGCGCCGTGGGATACGCTGCTGCCGCTGGACCGGACGTTCGCGATCTCGGCCACCGCCCGGTCGGCGGAGATCCGGGATCACCGCTTTCTGGCGATGCGTGCCAAAGACGCGATCGTCGACCGGCAGCGGGAGCGGCTGCAGGGGAAGCGTTCCTCGGTCGAGCGCCACTCTCCGGACGTTCCCGTTGTGGTGTTCGCCGGTGACGGTCGCGTGGAGGTATCGCTCGACACCTCCGGGGCGCCGCTCCACGAGCGCGGGTACCGTACGGAACACGGGGAGGCGCCGCTGCGGGAGACCGTGGCGGCGATGATGCTCCGGGCGGCGGGGTGGCCGCGACAGCGTCTGCTCGTCGATCCGTTCTGCGGTGCCGGCACCATCGCCATCGAGGCCGCCCTGATTGCAGGGGGCCGGGTACCGGGCGACCTGGGCCGGCGCTACGCGTACCAGCGGTGGTCGTGGATCGGCGGCGTCGGCGCCGGCGTCGGCGACGGTGGAGCAGGTGCCGCGGACCGGACGGCCGGGGCGTCGGCGGGGATTCGCATCGTTGCCGCCGACGTCGACCCGGCGATGGTCGCCACGGCGCGTCGAAACGCCGAGCGCGCCGGTGTTGCCGATTGGATCGAGTTCTCCGTGTCCGACGCCGCCGCCACACTGGAGACAGTCGGGGGCCTGCGCACGCCAGGCGCGGGTGATACCCGGCGCGGCGGGGGCGGTGTTGTGGTGACGACCCCGCCGTACGGTGAACGCCTCGCACCGGCCGATCTCGATGCGGTGTACGGCCGCGTCGGCGGAGCGATGAAGCAGGCGCTGCCGGGGTGGGAGGTCTGGATGATTCTCGGGGAGGCGGCACCGGCGCGCCGGCTCGGTCTTGCCCCCGACCGGCGACTGCCGGTGTTCAACGGCGGCCTGGCGGCGCAGGTGTGCCACTACCAGATACGAGAAAGGACGCGCAGGTGATTCGGGAAATCTCCGTTCAGATTGAAAACGAGCCGGGGCGGGTGCACGTGGTCGCCGACGCCCTGGGCTCCGCCGGGATCGACATCGCGGCGTTGAGCATCGCAGACGGCGAAACGACGGGCGTGTTGCGTCTGATCGTTGCGGACCTGGCCGGGGCACGCCACGCGCTCATGAGCATGGACCTGCCGGCCACGGTCGGCGACGTGGTGGCGGTGGCGGCACCCGACAGACCCGGTGGGCTGGCGGCGGTTCTGGCACCACTGCAGCGCGAGGGAGTGGACGTACGGTACCTGTACGCATTCCGCCGCGCCGGCGGCAACGAGGCGGTCGTGGTCCTCCACACCGACCGCGACGGTGAGGTTGAAGCGCTCCTTGCAGACGCCGGGTTTTCGATGGTGCGCGAGGAGACGATTCATGGCTGAGGTCGCTGTTGTCGGCGCCGGTCCCGTCGGGTCGGTGGTTGCCGCCACCCTGGCCGCCGCCGGCCGTTCGGTGGCGATCTGTGAGATCGCCACACCGGTGCGGGAGGCGATTGCCGCCGGCGGTGTCCGGCTCACCGGGGCGCGGGAGCTTCATGTTCCCGCCGGAGCGTTCGCGGCGATCCACGCCGGCGTCGAGGAACTCGCGGCGGATCCGCCGGAGACGCTCTTCCTGTGCGTGAAGGCGACGGCGATCCCGCTGGTCTGTTCGGCGGTGGCTGAGTTCGCGCCGCCGGATATGACGGTCGTGAGCTGGCAGAACGGGATCGATACCGAACGCGACGTTGCCGAGTCGCTGCCGGCGGAACAGGTGGTGCGGGCGGTGGTGAATTACGGTGTCAGTTTTGACGCCGGCGCCGGCGCGGTCACCGTGAGTTTCGAACATCCGCCGCACGCTGTTCAGGAGCTCGTTCCCGAGGAGGCGGCGCGTGCCCGGCGGGTCGCCGAACGTTTGACGGCGGCGGGACTGGTCACGGAACGCGCGGAGCACCTGGAGCGGATGGTGTGGACCAAGGCGATCCTCAACGCCGCCCTGAACGCCCTGTGCGGTCTCACCGGTCTGAACATGGAGGAGGCCACCCGCGATCGGTACGCGTGGGACCTGGCCGACCGGGTGCTCAAGGAAAGCATCGCCGTGGCGCGAGCGAACGAGATCTGGCTCGGTTCCGGGTTCTACCGCTGGGCGGTGGAGTACATGCACGGTGCCGGCGCGCACCGACCTTCGATGCTCCTGGACCTGGACGCTGGTCGCCGGACCGAGATCGACTTCATTAACGGGAAGATCGTGGCCTACGGTCGCCAGGCCGGCGTGCCAACGCCGTACAACGAGTCCATGGTCGCCCTGGTGAAGGCGCGGGAGAAGTTTCTCCGCCATCGCTGACGCGGGCCGCGGAAACCGCCTGACGAGGAGCCCGGGGCTGTATACAGGAACGTGTTGCACGAGCCTCCGTAACTCCCGGGAATGCCAGGACCTGGCTCCGGTCGCGTCGGTTTTCGGTTCCTGGTTGAGGTCGGGAAAGGAGTTACGGGGAGTTTTGCAACAGGATTCTGTATACAGCCCGGTTCAGGCGCTGCGACGTTCCATCCCGATCGCGACGAGGTGCACCGCCAGCATGACGGCCAGGTAGCCCGCCAGGGGAAAGAGGACCGTCCACTGCTGAAACTGCAGGTTCGCACGGTTCTGTCCCACCAGTCCCGCCCACTCGTGGGTGACGCTGTGCAGGAGCGGCGGCGACGGAGTGAAGATCGTTCCGCCGAGAAAGATGTTGAACATGCCAAGCTGTCCCACCAGTGTGAGCGTCTGCTGGCATTCGTACACAAAGTACCGCGAGAGGTCCGGCGCCAGCGTCGGCAGCACGTACCGCCGAATCAGTCGCCCGGTGCCGGCGCCGGCCACGATGCCGGATTCGATCATCGGGTGTCCTCCGAGGTCCCGGACGCGACCGGTGACGGTCGCCGAAAGCGCCGGCACCCCCGGCAGCATGAGCAGGATGACCTGCATCAGAAAGACCGCCGCCGGTGGCAGGGGACTGTTGACCGTAATCGGTTGCAGGACAAACACCAGGATGATGAGCACGGGAAGGCCCGGCAGGAGGGGCAGCCCCGTCCCGCCGCGCCGGCCCGTTCCCGGCTGTCGGGGTGCAGTCGGCCTCCGTCCGGGCAGCCCGCCACCGAGGCCCTGCACAAGTCCCAGTGCCGTGGCGGTGACGACCTGCACACCGGCGATGAGTGCCGTGGCGGCGATCGTGAAACGGGCACCGTAGAGCATGAGCGTCAGCAGATCGTACCCCCAGCGGTTTGTACCGAAGGGATGGGCCGCACTCGGCGGCTCCGGGGCGGTCCGAAAATCGCGCCCCTCCGGCGTGTCGACGAAGTAGGCGGACCACGACTGATCGGGCCGGTACGGCGCGACGGACGGTCCGATCACGGCGACAAGGGTCAGTACAGCCAAAAGCGAGACGCCCACACCAAGCGACCTGGACGGGGTGTGGGCCACGCTGCCGGCGCGCGGCCGGCCGGCTGATGCGGCGCCCGCCGACACGGGGCGGCCGTTCGCGGTGCCGGCCTTCATTGCCGTCTCCCGACGGTGCCGACCGCCGGCCGCGGTGGTGCACCGGACCGTCCGGAGACGCCGGACCGTCCCGTGGATACCGCCAGACGCTGAAGGATACTCAGGGTTGCGTGCGCCAGCGGAAACAGCACGGTCGAGATCAGAAAGATCGTCACCAGCGCGTTCACAACCAGGGTGTACTGGTATCTGTCGTTCGCCACCGGACTGTCCACAAGAAACCCGAACTGAAACAGAATCCGCGTGATACCGGGGATGAGAAACAGTCGCTCGGCGATGCAGAGCGCCGCGACCAGGTTTCCGATGATGACGGGGAGCTCGCTGCGCAGGACCGGAATCACGCCGGGGGTCAGATGGAGCGAGCGAACGCGCAGACTCGGAAACCCGAGGGCCGCAGCAAAGCGAACGTGGTCGCTGTTCAGGAGTCGTCCCGCGGTCGCGGTTCCACTGTGGATGACGCGCAGGGCTACGTACCCCGCCAGCGCCACCACCGGCAGGACGATGAGTCCATCGTTGGAGCCCATGGCGATGCGAAAGAGCCGTCCACCCACCAACCGGCCCAGCGCCACCGCCATCAGCTGCAGCAGGAGCGCCAACACGAAGTCGGGGATGCCCGCCAGAAACGAAAGGACCCGCACCGACGTGCGCGGAGTGGTCCGCGCCAGCAGCACCGCCGCGACCGTACCGGCGGTCAGTCCCGCGACGAGAGAAATCGTGGCGTAGGCGAAGGTCGTGACGACGTACGGCGGGGCGATCCGTGCGTAGTTCCGCGGGATGCCAGCGATGACAAAGGTGAGGAACGAACCGTCGGAAAAGGACGCGAGGTAGGCGCGGATCGGCTCCAGGAGCGGGGTTCCCGCCATCGCCGGCGGCAGGGCCGCAATCACCAGGATCGTTGGCGGAACGAGAAGCGCACGCCGAAGGAGTGTTGCTGTGTTCATCGCGGGTCTCTCGCGGGTCTCAGCGAGCGGCGTCCACCAGCGCGGAGAAGATCCGCAGGTACGACGCGTCGATCGGCGGCAGTGCCTCCGCGTGAAACTGCACGCCGAGATAGAACCGGCGGTCGCCGTCCTCCAGCGCCTCAATCGTGCCGTCGGCGGCGCGGGCGGTGACGACCAGCCCGTTTCCGATGTCCCGGACCGCCTGATGGTGAAAACTGTTCACGACCAGATCACCGGTCTCGAAGATCCTGCGGAGCAGACTTCCCTCATCGATCGAGATCCGGTGGTGCAGACTCTCCATGGGATTCTGGATCGGGGCATGCCCCATCGTGCTGCCGGTTTCCGCGTGAATATCCTGGTACAGCGTGCCGCCGCGCGCCACGTTCATGACCTGAACGCCGCGGCAGATACCGAGAATGGGGAGGTCACGGGCGTCGCACGCCTCCAGCAGCGCCATCTCCCACCGGTCGCGATTGAGGTCGGTGAGGCCCAGCTCGACCCGTGGTTCGGTGTTGTAGGTCAGGGGATTCAGATCCTCGCCGCCGGTGAGGACGAGTGCATCCAGTTCGGCGGCGTACGCCGTCGCCTGGGCGTGGTCCGCGACGGTGGGGATAAGCCAGGGGAGCCCACCGGCGTCGAGGACCGACTGCACGTAGTTGTACTGAACCTTGGTGTAGACTTTGTGGCCCTCGCGGCCGCTGAAGAGCGTAATGCCCACGAGGGGGCGTGTTCGTTCGGTGTTCATTGTGCGGCAATCTCCTTCCAGTGGTGACAGGCGACGGTGTGACCCTCCGCCACCCTCTCCACCGGTGGTACGGAGTCGTGACACACGGTGGTCGCGTGGGGGCAGCGGCCCGCGAAGGGACACCCCGGGCGTTCGTCCATGGGAGAGGGCAACTCCCCGGCGATCGCCTCCTTGTTTCCCGCGCGGTCGGGGTCCGGCACCGGGATACTGCGCAGCAGCGCCCGCGTATACGGATGGCGGGGTCCGCGGTACAGGCGATCCGAGGTCGCCGTTTCCATGATGCGACCGAGATACATCACCGCGACGCGGTGGGAGATGTGCTTTACCACCGACAGGTCGTGGGCCACGAACAGGTACGAAACACCGAGTTCCCGCTGAAGGTCCTTCATGAGGTTGAGGATCTGCGCCTGGATCGATACGTCCAGAGCGCTCACCGGTTCATCGGCGATGATGATCTCCGGACGCGGCGCGATCGCCCGGGCGATCCCGATGCGCTGGCGCTGGCCGCCGGAGAACTCGTGCGGGTACCGGCGGGCGTACGCGCGGGGGAGACCGGTCATGTCCATGTACTCGAACACCAGTCGCTCGATGTCCTCACCGGCGCGATAGCGCCGCAGTGGCTCTGCGATGATGTTGCCCACGGTCATGCGCGGATCCAGGGAGCTGTAGGGGTCCTGGAAAATCATCTGCATGCGCCGTCGCAGGGGCCGAAAGCGCGACTCGGACAACGCGCTGATCTCACGGTCCCCCAGATGGATCGAACCGGCCGTCACCGGTTCCAGTCCGACGATCGCGCGTCCGGTCGTGGTCTTGCCGCAGCCCGACTCACCAACCAACCCGAGCGTTTCGCCCGGTTTCAGATGGAGATCGATGCCGTCCACGGCGCGTACCGCGCCGGTCAGGCGACGGAGGACCCCGGTGCGGACCGGAAAGTGCACCGCGAGTCCCTCCACGGTGAGTATGGGCGAATCAGCCATGCTCTGCTCCTTCCGAGGGACCGTTGAGCCAGCACCGCACACGGTGCGGCGGGTGTCCCTCCGCCGTCACCAACGTGTCCGGCGGATCCTCCACCGTGCATCGTTCCATAACCTCCGGGCAGCGCGGGGCGAAGGGGCACCCGGGCGGCAGGTGGGCGGCGTCGGGAACCTGGCCGGGGATCACCGGCAGGTGCTCCACCTCGGCGTCGAGGTCGGGAATGCTCGCCCTCAGGCCGGCGACGTAGGGATGGACCGAGTGGTGAAACACCTCCCGCACCGTGCCGGACTCGACAACGCGACCGGCGTACATGACCGCGACGCGGTCGGCGACCTCAGCCACCACTCCCAGATCGTGGGTGATCAGGATGACGCCCATGCCCATCTGTTGCTGAAGGTCCTTCAGCAGTCGCAGGATCTGCAACTGCACCGTCACATCCAGAGCGCTGGTGGGCTCGTCCGCGATAAGAACATCCGGCTCGCAGGCGAGCGCGATCGCGATCATCACGCGTTGGCGCATGCCGCCGCTGAGCTGGTGTGGGTACTCGTCGATTCGTTCCTCCGGTGCCGGAATGCCAACGAGGCGGAGGAGTTCGACCGCCCGGTTCCGGGCGGCGGTGCGGTCACTGTGGCGGTGCAGGAGCATCGGTTCCACGATCTGACGGCCGATCGTGTGGACCGGGTTGAGGGAGGTCATTGGTTCCTGGAAGATCATCGCGATGCGGTTGCCGCGAATCTCGCGCATGCGCCGCGGTGACAGCGTCGTCAGGTCCAGGTCGCCGAAGCGGATGCTGCCTCCGACGATCTCCCCCGGCGGTTCCGGGATCAGTCTCAGAACCGACATCGCCGTGACCGACTTCCCCGAGCCGCTCTCACCGACTACCGCCAGCGTCTCTCCGGGAAACAGCTCATAGCTCACGCCGTCGGCGGCGCGAACGGTCCCGTCGTCGGTGTGAAAGACCGTTTTGAGGTTTTCGATCGCGAGAATCGGGGAGGGGGACGGTGGTGTACGCGTCTCTGCCATACTGCCTCCTACCGCGTGAGCCGCGAGTCGAACGCGTCGCGGAGCCCGTCGCCGAACAGGTTGAACGACAACACCGTGATCAGGATCATGACGCCCGGGACCACCGCCATCATCACGTTCTGGTAGAGGAACTGCTGCCCCGTGGAGAGCATCGCTCCCAGACTGGGAGTCGGCGGCTGGATCCCGAGGCCCAGAAACGACAGTCCGGAGATCGTCAGGATCGTTTCGCCGATCTTCAGCGTCGACATGACGACGATCGGGGCGATCGTGTGCGGCAGGATGTGCTGCAGCATGATGCGGGGTCCCCCCACGCCCATGACGCGGGCGGCATCCACAAACTGGCTGCGCCGGATTCCGAGCACCTGCCCACGAATCAGGCGGGCAAGCTGCATAATCCCGGAGAGGCTGACCACCAGCACCAGATTGAGCAGCCCCGTCCCCAGGGCGGCCATGAGTGCGATCGCCAGCAGGATGAACGGGATCGAGTTCCACATTTCGAGGAAGCGCATGATCACCGTATCCACCCACCCGCCGTAGTAGCCGGCGACGAGGCCGAAGGCTGTGCCGAGAATCATGTTCACGACCACCGCCAGGACCGACACGCTGATAACGATACGCAAGCCGAAGATCGCGCGGCTCAGGACGTCGCGGCCGAGGTCGTCCGTGCCGAAGACGTTGGCGTCGGTCGGCGGTTGTGCCACCGCCGCCCAGTTAATCGCCAGGGGGTCCTGCGGCGCGAGGAACGGGCTCAGGAGCGCCACGTAGAGCAGCGCGACCACCGTGACCATCCCCGCCACCGCGGCGCGGTTGGCCTGCAGCTTGCGCCACACGAGGTACCGAAGCGACTTGATCTCACCGGAGCCGGCGCTGCGACTCCGCGCCACCGCCGTCAGCAGCAGGATCAGTCCCAGCGCCGCCGTGGCGCCGAAGGAGATCGCGTGGTCCATCGAGGTCCCGGCGCTGCCGATGACAGAGAGCGTGATCGCCACATGCACCGCGGTCCAGATCCAGAGGGTTCGTGCCTTCACCGTGGGTGCCTCACTCGTACGAAATCCGGGGATTGATCACCGTGTACAGGACGTCGATCAGCAGATTGACCACGACGTACACGAGTCCGAGAAACAGGACCGTTGCGAACACCAGGGGCTCGTCGCGACGGAAGATCGCGTTGATCGCCAGCCGTCCGGCGCCGGGCCAGGCAAACACCGTCTCCGTGAGTACGGCGCCGGCGAAGAGCCGGGCAAACTGGTTGCCGATGTTGGTGACGATCGGGATGAGCGCGTTGCGCAGTCCGTGGCCCACCACGACCCGCGCCTCTCCGGCGCCCTTTGCCCGGGCGGTGCGGATGTAGTCCTCGCTGAGAACCTCCAGCATCGAGGATCGCGTCAGCCGGGTGGTGGAGGCCATGAGCACCAGGGAGAGGGCGAAGCCCGGCATGATGACGTGTCTGAGTCCTTCGACGGTCCAGATCGGCCCTCCGTATCCGCTCGCCGGTAGCCATTGCAGCGTGACGGCGAAGACGTAGATCAGCAGGATTCCGGTGAAGAACACCGGTATCGATACGCCGAAGAGGGCGATCCCCATGGAGGCGTAGTCGAAGATGCTGTTGCGTCGTACCGCGGCGATGACGCCTGCGGGAATCGCCACGATCAGGGCGATCACCATGGCGACAAACCCCAGCTCGAGGGTTGCGGGGAGTCGTTGCAGCACCAGGGCCGTGACACTTTCACCGTAGTAAATCGAGTCCAGCTGTCCCGTGAACAGGTTCTGCATCATGAGGACGTACTGAACGTACCAGGGCTGGTCCAGCCCGAACTTGGCGCGCGTGAGTTCGATCACGTCGGCGCTCGCCTGGGGACCCGCAAGGATCGCGGCGGGATCGCCCGGCGTCAGCTTGAGGATCGCAAAGACGAACAGCGAGAGGAACAATACGACCGGAATGAGCGCCACAAGGCGACGGAGGATGTAACTGATCATGTCGTTTCTTTCTCCCCGACAGATGGCCAAAAAAAAGCCGTGGCACCGATGGTACCACGGCTGAACCGTTGAGGCCAGTGAGCGCCGCGTCGGCTACTGCACCGACACGTTGCGGGCCTCGGTCACGAGGTTGAAATAGCCCTGCGGTGAGGCGACAAAGTCCTGCACCGAGTCGCTGATACCAACGATCGTGTTGAGCCACACCAGCGGAATATGGACGTAGTCCACCGCCAGCGTCTGGGTCATGATCTGGTGGTAGATATCCCGGCGGGCGTCGTTGTCCGTTACCCGGCGTCCCTGCTCGAGCAGATCATCCACTTCCGGATTGTTGTAGTTGGAAAAGTTCCGGTTCGAGGTGGAATGGAAGATGCGGTAGGTCCAGCGGTCCGGATCCGGAACCGATCCCCATCCCATGGCGTACATCGGCACGCCCTCCTCGAGCATCGGCAGCAGGGTGCCGAACTCGGGGCTCTCGACGCTGGCGCTGATCCCGTACTCGCGGAGCGCCGTTGCCACCGCCTGGGCAACGCGGCTGCGGGCGGCGTCCGGGGGCGTGTAGATCGTAAAGGAGAAGTTCTCCGGAAGGGTACCGTCCGCACGCAGCTCGTCGATCAGCTCCTGGGCCCGGTCGGGATCGTAGGAGAGCGCCGCGTCCTCCAGGTAGTCGGTCTCCCCGCCCAGCGTGTTCGGCGGGATCCAGCTGTAGGCGCGGGAACCGGCGCGGCCCCAGATACCCTCGACCATGGCATCGATATCGACCATGTGGTAGACCGCACGGCGGAAACGGGGATCGGAGAACGGCTCCTCGTCGTCGGCAAAGCCCAGATAGCGGTTCGACAGGCCCGGCTGGCTCTGGACGCTGAGGTTGTCGCGGGACTCGATGCGATCGATGTCCTGCGGGAGAATGTTCGTGGCGATCTGAATTCCTCCGGAGAGGAGTTCCGCCGCCATCGTTTCGGACTGCGGGATCGGCCGGAACACCACGCGATCGAGGTTTGGTACCGCGATGAAGTAGTCCGGGTTCTTCTCCAGAACGATGCGGTCGTCGGGGATCCATTCCACGAACTTGAACGGTCCGGTCCCCACCGGCGCGCGGTCGAACGCCTGCATGCCCATCTCCTCGACCGTGTCCTTGGGGATGATGCCGGCGGAGGGGTTGCCGAGGGCCAGAATGAACGCCGCGTACGGCGAGCTGAGGTCGAAGCGGACGGTGTAGTCGTCGACGACGACGATGTCCTCGACCGCCTGGAAGAACTCCGCGCTCGGCGAGGCGTTGTCCTCGTTCAGGATCTGCTGGAAGGTATACTGAACGTCATCGGCGGTGAACGCTTCACCGTTGTGGAACGTCACGTCGTCCCGCAGATGAAAGGTATATGTCAGACCGTCGTCGGCGATCTCCCAGCTCGTGGCCAGGAGGGGTTGCGGATCGGCAGAACTCTCCTTCAGCGACACCAGGGTGTCGTAGATGTTGCCGGCCAGCGCCTCGGAGTAGAGGTCGCTGATCAGAATCGCGTTCAGGTTGGCCGGTTCCTGCGAGATGCCGATGCGCAACTCCTGAACCGCCGACTGCTCCGTCGCCTGTCCGGCGTCGGGTGTGGTGGCGGGTTCTTCCGCCGCACCACCGGCGAACGCGAGGGACGCCGTTACCAGCATCACCGCGATGGCGAGAAACGCTCGCCTGTAGACCAAGTGCATAGGGTGCCTCCTTGTTGATTGTCACCCGTTACTGTAAGGCATGCGCTGTTTCTCCGCTACCGCCCCCACGAGCACTACGCCGTCGGACCGGAGGTACCGGGACCGACTCGACTGCGCGACTGGACGTTTCCGTGGTGGCGTGTGTATCTCTGCAGGGTATGAACGCGACACAGACACCAATGATCGAGGTGCGCGGGCTGAGCAAGGTGTACGGCTCTATCGCCGCTGTCGATCACGTAGATATCGCGGTTCCCCGTGGGGTATGTCTCGGGCTGCTTGGCCCGAACGGCGCCGGGAAGACCACGACGATCGAGATGATGGAGGGGATCCGTGAGCCCACCGAGGGCACGATCCTGTTCGACGGGGAGCCACTGGCCGCGCATCACCGCGACCGCGTGGGGATTCAGTTCCAGCAGACGGCATTGCAGGAGTTCATCACGGTGGAGGAGACGATCCGACTCTTCGCCAACCTGTACAGCCGGAACCGGTCGTTCGACGAACTCGTCGACCTGTGCGACCTCCAGGAGCTGCTCGACCGGGACAACCGCAAACTTTCCGGCGGGCAACGACAGCGGATGCTCCTGGCGCTGGCGCTGGTGAACGACCCCGACCTGATATTCCTGGACGAACCGACCACCGGACTGGACCCGCAGGCACGGCGGAATTTCTGGTCGCTGATCCGTCGAATCAAGGCCGAGGAGCGGACGATCATCCTGACGACGCATTATATGGAGGAGGCGGAGGCGCTCTGCGACGACATCGCGATCATGGACCGCGGTACGGTGATCGCCCGCAACGCGCCGAACGCGCTCCTCGGCGAACACTTCCAGGACGGTGTGATCGTACGCCTTCCGACCAAGGACACCCCGGCGGACGCGTTTCCGCCGGAGGCGCGGCTGTATCCGGGGTACGTGGATATTCCCACGACGGCGGTCGATGCCACGGTGAAGGAGCTGCTGTCGGCCGGGATCAGCCTCGACGGCCTGAGCATCCACCGTCCCAACCTCGACGATCTCTTTCTCGAACTGACCGGCACGAGTCTCCGGGAATAGGCCAAGGAACCGCACATGCGTCTGAAACACATTACTGCAATGATTCACGCCCGGAACATGGAGTTTTTCCGCGACCGGGGCACCTTCTTCTGGAACATGATCTTCCCGTTCTTCCTGATCTTCGGATTCGCCTTTGCGTTTTCCGGTGACGGAGAGGAAGTGCTCACAATCGGGACGTTCGGCGACCCGCCGGCGGCGGTGACCGACGCCGACCAGCCCCCCGCGTTTCTGGATATGCCCGGAGTGAGCTACCGCTCCTACGACGACGGCGCATACGCCGAAGACCAGGTGGCAACCCACCAGATCGATCTGCTGATCGACTGGACGCGGGAGGCGTACCTGGTGAACGTCACCTCCGAGCGCGGCGCGCTGGCGGAGCAGGTGCTCCGCTCCAACGGCGGGGGCATGCTCACGCGGGCGGAGATCAGTGGCGAGCCGATCCGCTATATCGACTGGTTTGTTCCCGGCGTCATCGGCATCAACATGATGTTTTCCAGCCTCTTCGGCGTGGGCTTCGTGATCGTGCGATACCGGAAGAACGGCGTCCTCAAACGGCTGCGGGCGACCCCGCTGAACTCCCTTGAGTTCGTGAGCGCGCAGATGGTCTCGCGGCTGCTGATCGTGACCGTTACCTCGATCATCGTATTCGCCGGGGCCAACATTTTCCTCAACTTCATGATGAAGGGCAGCTACCTGCTCCTGCTCCTGGTGACGGTGGTGAGCATCATCACGCTGATCAGTTTCGGCCTGGTCTTCGCCGCCCGGTTCCGGTCGGAGGAGGTGGCCAGCGGTGTCATTAATGTAGCGGTCTGGCCGATGCTGGCGTTCTCCGGGATCTTCTTCTCCCTCGAAAACGTGCCGCCGGTGATGCGACACATTTCCCGCGTGTTTCCGCTGACGCATTTTCTGGAGGCGACCCGGGCGGTCATGCTGGAAGGGGCAGGGTTTGCCGCGATCAGCGGCAACCTCGCCGCCATGGCGGTGATGACGGCGGTGTTTCTGCTGGTTGCGTCGCTGATCTTCCGGTGGGAGTAGTCGGCAGTCGGTCTTCGATGGGCGGCCCTATCCCGCCACCTGGTTTCGTCCGCGTTCCTTGGCGCGGTAGAGTTCCTCATCGGCGATCCGCACCAGACTGTCCACCGTGTGGGCCAGCGCTCGCGGGTTGGTGGCACGCACCGGTCCGAGACTCGCAACGCCCAGACTCACGGTGACCGTTCGTCCCGGAACGCAGGTCGATTCCTCCACCGCGCGGCGGATCCGTTCCGCCGCGGTGCGCGCCCCGGGGTGGTCTGTCTCCGGCAGGATCACCAGAAACTCCTCGCCGCCCCAGCGACCGACGCGATCGGTCGGGCGCAGGGTGGCCTGGATCGTGCTGGCAACGCCGCGGAGCGACGCGTCGCCGGCCTCGTGCCCCAGTTCGTCGTTCACCGACTTGAAATGATCGATGTCGGTCATGAGTATGGAGAGGGCGTGGCCGTGACGCTGGGCGCGCGCCAGCTCACGGTCGAGTTCTTCGGTCGTCTTGCGGCGATTTGGCACCCCCGTGAGTCCGTCGATCTCCGACAGATACCGCAGGTCATCCTCGAGGCGCTTGCGATCGGTGATGTCACGCGAAGACCCCACCAGCTGCACGATTCGGCCGTCGCGGTATACCGGTGCCAGCTGCGTGTGCCACACGCGTTCCCCCGCCGGGAGATGGAGCGTTTCCTCGTAGGAGATCGGCTGTCCGAGCTGCATGCACCGGCGATAGTGGCCCACGATCGTGGCTCCCTGCTCGGTGCCCACCGTTTCTTCCGGTGACTGCCCCCGCACCTCGTCGGTACTAAGGCCTGTGAGTCGCTCGTGGCTGGTGCTGAGTCGCCGGTAGCGGAACGCGCGTCCGTCGTCTATGACATCCACCAGGAACATCGCGTCCTGGGTGTTGGCGAAGACCGCCTCGAAGTCGAGAATCGCCTGGTCGAGATTGAGACGGATGTGCTTGTCGGCGGTCACGTCGTGCTGAATCCCGACGTAGTACGAAATAGAGCCGTCGTCGGCGGTGACCGGAGAGATGATCTGAAATGCGTGGTACAGGGAGCCATCGCGGCGGCGGTTGGTGATCTCCTCCTGCCAGCGCTCGCCGGCGCCTATGGTGGTCCACATCGCCTCGTAGTAGGACCGTGGCATCTCGCCCGAGGAGAGAAGCGTCATGGGAGAGCCGACGAGTTCGTCCACCGCATAGCCGGTCAGCGTGCCGAACGCCTCGTTGGCATACAGGATGTGGCCGTGCGGATCGGTCACATAGATCCCGTGGTGCGCCGCTTCCACGGCGCGTTGGAACAGTTCAATCGATATCATTCCTCTGCCCTGTACACCAGGAGCGCTACCGGAAGCCGACGGAACACCGCCTGCGCCGGCAGGGCCGGGCCATCTGCCGTCCGAATCGGGGCAACGGCATCCTCCGATATCCTATCAGAAATCTCCCCCGTCGGGGAGTCCGGGAGAAGGATCCGGGTATCACCCCAGCGTCCCGGGGGCACGTGGGGGACGTCGGTGTCCGTCACGAGGGGCGCCACACAACGGGGTACCGCGACCACCACCGTGGTGCCGGCGTCGCGGCGGGCGTAGGCGATCAGGTGATCCGCGCGTTCCCCGGCGATCTCCAGGGGTTCGTAGCCGCCGGCGGCGAAGACATCCGGAACCTCTTTCCGCAGGCGCAGCGCGGCACGGACCACCACGTGTTTGATCTCGCCGCTCCGCCACCCGTCGAGGAGGCGTCGGGCACGCGCATCCGGGGCTTCCGCGGTTCGGGATATCCACCGCCGACGGAGATCGAAATCCACCGGTCGACGGTTGTCGGGGTCCACCAGTGACAGATCCCATCCGTCGGTACCCTGGTAGAGGTCGGGGACACCGGGAACGGTGAGGGTCAGCAGTTTCTGGCTCAGACCGTTCACCGCTCCCGGAACGAGGAGCTGCGAGACGATCTCTCCGATCACGCGGAGCATCGTGGAGGAGCGCGCGGGATTGAGCAGTCCGTCCACGTAGCGGTGCAGCGCCGTCTCGTACTCCGCGTCTGAGCGCGTCCAGCTCGTCTCGAGCTTGGCCTCCCGGACCGCCTTGACCGCGTAGGCCTGAATCCGTTCGCGATATTCATCCAGTCCCCGGAACTCGGGCCCCGACAGATCCATGGGCCATGTGCCGACAACGGTCTGGAGCACGAGATACTGATCCCTGAGAGTCGGCGCGGGCCCCTCATCGCGGCCGGTGACGAACACGGAGCCGTACTCCGCCATTCGCTCGATCCACTCGGCCCACGCCCCCGGCATCTCCGAAAGAACGGCGAGGCGGGCGCGGACGTCCTCACCGCGCTTGTGGTCGTGGGTGGCGGTGGTCACCATGGCGAAGGGGTGTTCCTCGAGCCGGGCGCGGTTGGCGTAGTGGAACGCCTGCACCGACGCATAGAACTGATCCGGTTCCGCCCCGACCTCGTTGCGGGCCACGAACCGGGCGTCGCGGTAGTAGGCGGTGTCCTCAACCGATTTGGCCATCACGGGTGCGGTGAACTGCTGGATCTTCATCGCAAGGTCCACCACCTCACGACGGCGGAACTGCCCCGGGTAGTGCTCCAGAAGGTCACCGGTCAGCACCGCCTGGACGAAGTCGTAGGCGGTGGTGTCGACGGTCCTGGCGGCGCTTCGGGCGCGACCGGCTGCCCACTCGATATCGCGGCGGTCGGCGTCGGACACGCCGCGGGAGTCGGCGTAGCTGCGGTAGACGGGGAAATGGGCGACGATGTCCATGAGCGCGGTTCTGAGCGCCAGTCGCGACAGGTCCCGCGTCCGACGGTGCCGTTTGGCCAAACGACTCAGACGGTTGGCCAGGACGTTGAGCTCGCTGGAGAGTGTTTCCTGCATGGTGCGATACTTGGCGTCGATCACCAGTCGCTCGAAATCCCGGCGGTCGCCGATGAAGTCCTCGTACGTCCGGGTGAGTGGGTCCTCTCCCGCCGGGTCCGTGAGCACGGCGTTCACCACCGCCATGTGGTCGTAGCCGGTGGTACCGCTAACGGCCCAGTCCGCGCGCAGGTGCTCGTGGTGTGCGAGGATCTTCTCGACGACCACGTACAGCGGTTGATCCAGCACCGCCTCCCGGTGTTCCGCCGGGGGTCCGCCGCGACCGACCAGGCGGTACGCTGCGGCGTCCTGGAGGCGGGCGAGGTACTGCTTGGGGTCCAGGAGGCCGTCGATATGGTCCAGACGGATCCCCTGGACGGCACCCTCGTGAATCAGCCTGAACACCAGCTGGTGCGTGATCTCGAACACTTCCGGTCGTTCCATGCGGATCGCCGCCAGGTCGTTGATATCGAAGAAACGCCGGTAGTTGATCTCGTTTGCCGCCAGGCGCCAGTACGCCAGGCGATATGCCTGCCGTTCCAGGAGGCGGTGAAGCCGGTCAAAGCTGCGCGGATCGCCGACGGTGCCGTTCCACGCCGCGCACACGGTGTCGATCGCGGCGGCGAGGTCATCGTCTGCACGAACCATCTCCGCGAGGGCTCCCTTGAGTTCGCTCGCCCGCTGGATCGCCACGGCCTGGGCCGCGGCGCTGCGCCCCTGCCGCAGTCGGCCGAATCCCCGGCTCAGGTCGGCGAGGGCGGTGGTGTGCTCGTCGGTCGTCGCGCCATACGTGTCCATCACCTCGTTGAGGATGGGGCCGTAGTGGCGCGGTGACACGGGAAAGCGGTGTTCGTAGTAGTGAACGCTGAACCCGCCGTCCTCGCGGCTGAACGCCAGTCGGAGCTGTCCGGATTCGAGGATTGTGCCGTACGGTTCTCCCAGGACGGGTACCAGCACCTTGCCGCGCAACGTCTGTTCCGACGACCGCCAGTCGATGTCGAAGAAGCCTGCGTAGGGTGAGTGCTCTCCCCATTCCAGGACGTTGAGCCACCACGCGTTGTCGTTGTAGCCAACACCCATGTGGTTCGGAACAAAATCGATGATCAGCCCCATCCCGTACCGGTGCAGTGTATCCACGAGCCGGTCGAACTCCGCCCGGCCCCCGAACTCTTCGTTGAGCGTGTTGTGGTCGACGATATCGTAGCCGTGGGTCGAGCCCTCCCGGGCGGCGAGTATCGGCGACGCGTAGAGGTGACTGATGCCCATGGCGGCGAGGTCGGGAACGAGGTCGGCGGCGGCGGAAAAGGGGAAGGAGGTGGAAAACTGAAGGCGCATCGTCGCCCGCGGGTAGGGAGAAATGAGCGGCGCGGTCGATTGCACCGGCTCTTCGGTGCCGGAACGAGATGGCTGACTGTTCACGCGTCGCGCTCCTTCCACACCCGCAGCGACCACGGCGGCATCGTCCCGGCGGCGCCCGCGTCGGTCTGGAACACGGAGGCAACCTTCGCCGACGGTGGGGGTGTCCACCCGGCAACCACATCGAAACGGGGCTCCCGCGGTGCCGGGCGGTCCCGCGGGGCGAGGTTGCAGTCGATACACCACCAGGCACCGCGGCTGCGGTACCGGACGGAAACGGCCTCGTCCCCACCGCCGTCGCCGACGCCGGGTTCCATCGCCGACAGCAGCGGTCGGAGATGGGCGTGCCGGAGACGGAGGAGCTCGCGGACCGCCGCGACCGGGCCGGGCGTCTCCAGGCAGCTTCTCCGGAATGTCTCGGGGTCGCCGGGATCGGGGAGGTCGTCGAGCCCGAACTCGCGCCGGCGGCCGTCTCGGACCGCGGTCCGGAGCTCGCCAGGGAAATCGCAGAAAAACTGAAACGGTGTCGTACTGTCCCACTCCTGGCCCATGAACAGCAACGGAATCTGCGGGATCAGGAGAAGCAGCGCCGTGGCTGCGGTCAGGGCCTCCGGGTCGGCGAGGCCCGCGATCCGATCACCGAAGGCTCGATTGCCGATCTGATCGTGATTCTGAAGGAACGCCACGAACCGCGTCGGAGCCAGATCGCCACTGGGCTCGCCGCGCGGCGAGCCGTCGTGGGCGAGGGATGGCTCGCCCTGAAACACAAAGCCCTCGGTGAGTGCCCGCACCAGACGGGTGTCGGTGTCGCGGGCGAAGTCCCGGTAGTAACCGTGATCCTCTCCGGTGAGCAGTACGTGCAGCACGTGGTGCAGATCGTCGTTCCACTGTCCGTGGTACGCCGCCGGTGGCCGCAGAAACCGCGCCTGATTGGCGTCGTTTTCGAGGACCAGGTGGACGCGGCGGTGGGCCGGCAGGCTCTCCCTGACCGCGTCGGCGAGTTCGGTAAGGATGTGAGGATGGTCCTCGTCGTGGATCGCGTGAACCGCGTCGAGCCTCAGGCCGTCGATGCCGAACTCGTGAACCCAGTACAGGGCGTTCTCGATGAAGAATCGCCGGACTTCCGGCACCGAGAAATCGATCCCGGCGCCCCACGGGGTGGCGATCGCATCGGAGAAGAACTCCGCGGCGTATACGTGCAGATAGTTCCCGTCGGGACCGAAATGGTTGTAGACCACGTCCATCCAGACCGCCATCCCCCGGCGGTGGGCGGCGTCCACGAGCGCGCGGAGATCGTCAGGGGTACCGTAGCTGCGGTCGGGGGCGAACGGCAGCACACCGTCGTATCCCCAGTTGCGGCGGCCGGGAAAATCGGCGACTGGAAGCAGTTCCAGGACGGTGATTCCCAGCGACGCGAGGTACCCGAGGCGATCGATCAGCGATCGGAAGGTGCCCGGCGCGGTGCCGTCGGACGCGCAGGTTCCGACATGGGCCTCATAGATCACGGAATCCTCCCACGGTCGGGAGGGCGGTGCGGGATGCCCGGGAGTGGCGCGGTCTACAACCACGCTGAACCCGTGGACGTCCTCGGCCTGCATTCTGGAGGCGGGGTCGGGTACCACCAGGTCTCCGTCGATACGGAACCCGTATCGGGTGCCGGCGGGCGCCGGGGTCGGGGGCGACTGGTACCACCCCGGGGCGTCACCGGCGGGGTGCATCGCCACGGTCGCCGCGACATCCGGTCCGTTCCCGCGTCCGTTGTCAGGGAGGACCAGATCGACGGTGTCGGCGGAGGGCGCCCAGAGCCGGAACACGCGGCGATTCCCGTCGACGCGAACGGGGCCGAAGCGGTACTCAATCATGCGACCGCTCCGTGTGCCGACGCAACAGCGCGAAGGTTCGGCGGGGAAGGTAGACCATCTCCCGCCGCCGATTGACTTTGCCACTGGCGATTTCCAGTTTCCAGCCGCCGTCGTCGCCGCCGGGAACGGTAAAGCGCCTCCGGCGGGTGCCGGCGTGAAGGATGAGCAGAAAGGATTCGTCGGGTTCCTGTTGGCCCGTGGGACTCAGGAATCGGCTGCCCGCCTCGCCGCTGATCAGAACCTGGAGGCTGTGCAGGTGCGGGTTGTGCCAGTCGGACTCCGCCATTTCCTCGCCGTCCGGGCGGAGCCACACCACGTCGCGGACGGTGGTTCCGGGGATCTGCCGTCCGTGAAAGAACCGGGACCGCCGGAACACGATGTGTCTGCGGCGGATGTCGATCAGTCGACGCGTGAACGCCAGCATCCGCCCCGATTCCTCGGTCAGATCCGACCACGGCATCCAGCTGACCTCGTTGTCCTGGCAGTAGGCGTTGTTGTTTCCACCCTGGCTGCGCGCCAGTTCGTCTCCTGCAGTCAGCATCGGGACTCCCTGGCTGAGCAGCAGGGTCGCCATGAGGTTGTACATCTGCGTGAGCCGCGCCTCGCGCACGGCGGGGTCGTCGCTGGGGCCCTCCACGCCGTGGTTGTCGCTGTGGTTGTGATCGTGGCCGTCGTGGTTGTCCTCACCGTTGGCGGCGTTGTGCTTGCCGTTGTACGAGACCAGATCGTTGAGCGTGAACCCGTCGTGGGCGGTCACGAAGTTAATGCTCGCCCACGGTCGGCGCCCGCGGTGGTTGTAGATGTCGCTCGATCCCGACAGACGGGAGGCGAGATCACCCAGAATGCCCGAATCGCCCTTCCAGAACCGTCGTATCGTGTCGCGGTAGCGGTCGTTCCATTCGCTCCAGCCGGGAGGAAACCGTCCCACCTGGTAGCCGTCGGGCCCGACGTCCCACGGTTCCGCGATCAATTTTGCCCGGGAGAGGACCGGGTCCTGGGCAAGCACCTCGAGAAACGCGGCGTCCCGTTTCACGGTACCGGTGACGCGCGCCAGAGAGGTGGCGAGGTCGAAGCGAAAGCCGTCGACTTTCATGACGTCGGTCCAGTAGCGCAGGGAGTCGGTGATCATCCGCATTACCTGGGGATGGTCCAGATTGAGGGTGTTTCCGGTTCCGGTGAAATCCATGTAGTACCGGGGCGAATCGTGGACCAGGTAGTAGTAGCTGCGATTATCGATGCCTCGGAACGAGAGGTGCGGACCCATGTGGTTGCCCTCTCCGGTGTGGTTGTACACCACGTCCAGCAGGACCTCGATACCGGCGTCGTGCATCACCTGCACGTAACTCTTGAAGTCCTGCAGAAGGTTTCGTTTGAGGTACGCCTGGTCCGGGGCGAAAAAGCCGATCGAATTGTAGCCCCAGTAGTTGGTGAGACCGCTGTCGACCAGGTGCCGATCCCGGACAAAGGCGTGGATCGGAAGCAGCTCCACGGCGGTAACGCCGAGCTCCCGGATATACTCCACGATTTCCGGGTGAGCGAGCGCCTTGAACGTACCACGATCCGCCTGCGGAATCGCGGGATGGCGCATCGTGTACCCCCGAGGGTGCATCTCGTAGATGATCGTCTGATCCCACGGGCGTTCCGGTTTCGGGCTGCGGCCCCAGGTGAAGGCGTTGTCAACAACCTGACACTTGGGCATGAACGGGGCGCTATCCCGGGTGTCGAACGACAGATCTCCGTCGGGGGACCCGACCTGGTAGGCGAAGAGCGCATCGTGCCAGTGGATCGCGCCGCGAAACGCGCGGGCGTACGGGTCCATCAGCAGCTTGTGGGGATTGAAGCGGTGCCCGGCATCGGGATCGTACGGACCGTGGACACGGTAGCCGTACAACTGTCCCGGTCGGACATCGGGAAGGTACGAATGCCAGATCTCGTGGGTGTACTCCCTCAGGGGCAGGCGTGCGATCTCGCGGCTTCCGCTCTCGTCGAAGAGGCAGAGTTCGACCGCCACGGCGTTTGCCGAGAAGAGGGCGAAGTTGGTTCCACTTCCATCCCACATCGCCCCGAGGGGATAGGGATTGCCGGGCCAGATCCGGTACTCGTGTGAGCGTGGCATCGTGCCTCAAGGGTAAGATATGCGCTCCCCTCGTGACAACGGATGTCTCAGTTCGCGGGCCAAAGATTAGGAACACAAATAGTTAGAGGACAACATGAGATTTTCGGAAGCCCGTGGATGTGCCCGATTTGGTGCACGATTTCCCAACAGAAACACCGAAAAACATCAATTCATGCGCAAAATATTCTCGGTTTGCGCCCGAAATTGCTGTGAATATGCCCGGTGAAAAGAATTGCATTGACGTAGCGACGGTACTTGTATAACGTATCCTAAGATTTTCCCGAAAAAATTCGTTGGAAATCGATTGAAAATCACGAGCTAAAACGATCTATGGAGGTTCGATGGAGTCACAGACCGGCGCCGGGGCGCTCGTGCGCGCCCTGGAGTCCCTGGGGGTGGATACCGTTTTCGGAATCCCGGGAATTCACAATCTTGACGTGTACGACGAACTGCTTGATTCCCGCCTTCGCCACGTCACCAGTCGGAACGAGGCGGGAGCGGCGTTCATGGCAGACGGCTACGCCCGCGGCACCGGCCGACCGGGCGTGGCGCTGGTGATCAGCGGTCCCGGCGTCACCAACGCGCTCACGGCACTGGGCGAATCACGGCACGACGCCGTGCCGGTGGTGCTGATTTCATCGGACATTCCGCGCGCCGCCGCCGGTGGACCGACGGGGTATCTGCACCAGCTGGACCATCCGACGACGATGAGTTCGTCGGTGACGAAGCACAGCATCCGCGTGGAGGACCCGACGCGGATCGCGGAGACGCTCGCGTTCCTGTACACGGAGGCCGCAACGGGCCGCCCCGGTCCGGTACACATGGAAGTCCCCATCGACGTCCTTCAGGAGGCGGTGAATCCTGGCGCACCGGCGGCGCTGGACGATCTCGTCGGGATGGTCCGCAGCGCGCAGCGGCCGGTCGTGATCGCCGGTGGCGGTGCCGTCGGCGCGTCCGCGTCGGTGGTTGCCCTGGCGGAGCGAATATCGGCGCCTGTTGTGACCACCGCCGCGGGCAAGGGCGTTATCGCCGACGCACACCCCCTGAGCCTTGGCGGACGACTCCACGTGCCGTCGGTGCGGGCGTCGGTGGAGGAGGCCGATCTGGTCATGGTGCTGGGGAGCCAGCTTTCGTCCACGGATCTGTGGACCGATCGCCTGGCCCCGGCGGGGCGCGTGGTGGCGGTGAACGCCGACGCCGCACACCTGCCGGCGGCGGGAGGCCCCGCGTGGGCCCACCGTGGCGACCTCGCGACCGTCCTTCCGGCGCTGCTGGCGGCGCTGGAACACGACGGCGGCGCAGAAGATGCCCGCGGGGGCGACGCGGTCGGCCGCCGCACCGCCACAGAACGGACGGTGCAGGCGCTGCGGGAACGCTCGGCGCTCGAGCTGCCCGCCACGCTGGGCGTACCGGTGGGTACGATTGAGCGGATGCGTACCGTCCTGCAGGCGATCTCCACCGCCCTGGGGCCGGACGGCGTTCTCACGGCGGACATGACATCGATCGCCTACTGCGGCATCAGCGAGTACCCGGTGGCAACCGCCGGCGGATACCTGCACCCCGCCGGATTCGGGACGCTCGGGTTTGCGCTTCCTGCGGCGATCGGGGCGCTGCAACGATCCCCGCGGCGACCGGTGGCGGCGCTGGTCGGCGACGGTGGCTTTCAGTTCACGATGCAGGAGTTTGCGGTTGCGGTGCAGGAGAACATCCCGCTCCCCGTCATCGTCTGGAACGACGGCGGCTACGGCGAGATTCGACGCGAGGAGGAGCGACGCCACCCCGGCCGCCGGATCGCGGTGGACACGGTGGCCCCCGATTTCTGCGCCTTCGCCGCGTCCTACGGCGCCACGGCGGAGCGCGTCAGCGACCTGGATTCGCTCGGGGGTCTGATCGCAGACGCCCTCACGCGCAACGGGCCCACCCTTCTGGAGGTACCGGCATCATGAACGAGATGATACCGGGCATTCGCCCCACCATTCGCGACGTGCATCCCTACGTCGCCGGAAAGACCACGGAGCAGGTCCGTCGTGAGCTGGGTCTGTCGAGCGTGGTAAAACTCGGGTCCAACGAAAACCCCTACGCGCCCTTTCCGACGGCGCTCGAGGCGATGCAGGCGGCGCTGGCGACGATCCACACCTACCCGGAGAACAGTTTCGTTGAGCTCCGACGGCGCATCGGCTCGCTGTACGACCTCTCCGGGGATCACGTGGCGATCGCCCACGGCGCCGGCGGCATGCTCGAGACGATCGCGCGGGCGTTCGTCCAGCCGGGAGACGAGGTCGTGACGCTTTCGCCGACCTACGGCCTCTATCGGGAGATCAGTCGGTTTATGGGTGCCGAGATCGTCACCGTGCCGGTGGCGGAGGATCACGCTACCCGCATGGAGGACCTGGTTGCGGCTGTCACACCGGCAACCAAGATCGTCTGGCTGTGCAATCCCAACAACCCCACCGGAACGGTGACCCGGCCGGCGGATCTCACACCGCTGCTGGATGCGCTGCCACCGCACGGCTGGGTGGTGGTGGACGAGGCCTACGCCGAGTTTGCCGACGCCGAAGTGCTGCCGGACAGCGTCTCCGCCGTGCGGTCGGGACGCCATGTCATCGTGGTGCGGACGTTTTCAAAGGCCTACGGACTCGCCGGCGCTCGCATGGGGTACGCGCTGGCGGATCCCGCCACGATCACCGCGATCGACACGGTGGCGGAGCCGTTCAACGCCAACCGCGTGGGTATCGCCGGTGCCACGGCGACGCTCGACGGGGGGCTGGCCGAGGTTCGCGCGGCGGTGGAGAAGATCCGCAACGGCCGGGCCCGTCTCGAGGCCGCACTTGCGGAGCTCGGGATGGAGGTGGTGTCTACGCACACCAACTTCGTGTTCTTCGCGCTTCCCGACGGTCATCAGGCCGACGCGGTTGCCGACGCTCTGCTTCATCGCGGCGTAATCGTCCGCAGCGCCGCCGGCTGGGGGTATCCCCGGCACATGCGCGTGACCGTTGGCACCGAGGAGGAGAACGAGACGTTTCTGCGGGCGTTCAGGGAGGTGCTCGATGGTTGAGTTTCGCAATGTGAGCAAGGTCTACCCCGACGGGACCACCGCCGTGAACGACCTGAACCTCGAAATCGGGCGTGGTGAGTTTGTCGTCTTTATCGGACCGTCGGGCTGCGGCAAAACCACCAGCCTGAAGATGATCAACCACCTCGAGCCGGCGACGTCCGGGTCCGTGGTGGTGAACGGCCAACGGGTGGACCAGGTGGATCCGGTGCAGCTGCGCCGCAACATCGGCTACGTGATCCAGGAGATCGGGCTCATGCCGCACCTGACGGTGGGCGAAAACATCGCCACTGTACCGCACCTGCTGGGGTGGCCGCGGCGAAAAACGCGGGCTCGGACGATGGAACTGCTCGAGCTGGCGGGGCTTGACCCGGCGGTGTACCGCCACCGACTGCCGTCGCAGCTCTCGGGGGGCCAGCAGCAGCGTATCGGCGTGCTCCGGGCCCTGGCGGCGGACCCTGACGTTGTTCTCATGGATGAACCGTTTGGGGCCCTGGATCCGATCACCAAGGGCAAGCTCCAGAGCGAACTTCTGGACCTTCAGCGGACGGTCAAAAAGACGATCGTCTTCGTTACCCACGACATAGACGAGGCACTCAAGCTCGCGGACCGCGTCGTACTCATGCGTCGCGGCCGGATCGAGCAGATGGGGACACCCGACGAACTGCAGAACGCACCGGTGAACGAGTTCGTCCGAACGTTCATCGGCGAGGACAGACTGTCGCAGATCTCTCCGGAGGGACCCGTGGACACGCTGGTGGAGGACGCTCCCCTGGTGGTGCGCCCCACCGAGAGTCCCACCGAAGTCCTCGAGAAGCTCGAGGAACTGAGCCGCGAGACCGCGCAGATCGTCGATGCCCGGGGCCGGTGGCGCGGCATGGTGTACCTGGCCGACCTGCTGGGCGCGGAACGCGCCAGGCGGGAGACGATCGACGGTCTCGGTCGCAGCGACCGCAAACTCTACGCCTCCGAGGCAACCGTGCGCGACGCCGCGGAACTGCTGGTTGACCTCGACTCGCCGGTTCCGGTGCTTGACGACCGCGGGGCTCTGGCCGGGGTGATCACCAACGGCGGGATCGCCCGTCTGACGGTGAGCCGCCTGACGAGGGGAGGGGCGACGGCATGAACGAAAGTTTTTTCACGCTTCTGACAACGTTCCTGGCGCGGCAGTGGCCGCGGGTCCTGCAGCTTACCGTTGAGCACATCGCGATATCCGGGATCGCCCTGGGCCTCACCGTGGTGGTCTGTCTGCCGCTGGGGATTTACCTCACCCGGAACGACCGGATCGCGCCGTACGTGATCGCCCTGGCGAACGTGTTCCAGACGATCCCGTCTCTGGCGCTGCTGGGCTTTCTCATCTTCGTCTTCGGCATCGGCAACGACAACGCCGTGGCGGCGCTGTTTCTCTACGCGATGTTGCCGGTACTGCAGAACACCTACACCGGGATCAAGAACGTGCCGGTACAGCTGACGAACGCCGCCCGCGGCATGGGGATGACCGAGTTTCAGATCATGACGCGGGTCCAGCTCCCGCTGGCGATGCCGGTGATCATCTCGGGCATTCGCGTGGCATCGGTCTGGATCATCGGAACCGCGGCACTGGCGGCGGCGATCGGTGGCGGGGGACTCGGGCGCCTGATTTTCTCGGGACTCTCCGCGATCCGAAACGAGGTCATTCTGGCCGGAGCACTTCCGGCGACGCTTCTGGCGCTGGCGGCGGACTACGGTCTGCGCTGGTTTCAGAACACGGTCAGTCCGGAACGTCGTGCCGAGCGAATCGCCCGGCGCGAGGAACAGCAACTGAACACCAAAAGATCGCAGCGAAAGGAGTAATACGATGCGACGAATACTGATTGGACTGGGAATTCTCATGGTGCTTACCGGGGCGGTATGGGCCTCCGGGCAGGCGGAGGGCGACGGCAGCGCAACGATTCGCGTGGCCGCACAGGACGTGAACGAGATGGTAATTCTCGCAAACATGGCGCAGATCATGATCCAGGAGAAGACACCGTACGATGCCACGGTCAACACGAGCTTCAACGGCTCGTCGGTCCTCCACCAGGCGATGGAAAGCAACGAGATCGACGTGTACCCCACCTGGACCGGTACGCAGCTCACGGGGATCCTGCGCTACGAGGGGCCGCAGATGAGCGCCGAGGACACGTGGCAGTACGTCAAGGACGGCTTCGAGGAGCAGTTCGGATACACGTGGTCGGAACCCCTCGGGTTCAACAACACCTACATCATGGTCGTGCGCGCCGAGACCGCCCAGGAGTACGGGCTGGAGGTCGCCAGCGACCTCGCTCCCTACGCGCCGGACTGGACCCTCGCGGGCGACGAGAACTTCGATATCCGCCCCGACGCCTACCCCGGGTGGAGTGAACACTACGGCATCGAGTTCAAAGAGGTCCTGCCGATGCAGTACGGCCTGATCTATCGCGCCATCGACGCCGGCGAGGTGGACGTAGCGGCGGCGTACTCCACCGACAGCCGCATCGCGCGCCTGGGTCTGGTGATGCTGCCGGACGACAAGGAGTTCTTCCCGGCGTACAACGGTGCCTACGTGATCGCCGATGAGATCGTCGCGGACTACAGCGATGTGATCGACACGCTCAACAGCCTTGGCGGGGCGATCTCGACCGAGGAGATGAGCGCCCTCAACGCGCGCTACGACGACGGTGAGGAGCCGGACGCGATCGCCCGTGAGTGGCTCACCGACAACGGGTACCTCGACTGAGCCGTATGGATCTCTCTCGACAGTACGGCCTCTTTGTACACGGCGGTTTCCGGGCGGCGACGTCCGGGGCCGCCTTCTCTGTCTCCAACCCCGCCACCGGTGAGGAGGTATGCACCGTCGCCGCCGCCGGCGTCGAGGACGTGTCCGCCGCGGTGGCCGCCGGTGGCGACGCCTGGCCCGAGTGGTGGAGCCGGCCGGCGGTGGAGCGTGCCGGAGTGCTCACCGCGGTCGCCGAGCGCATCACCGCGGAACGCGAACGGTTGGCATGGACCGAGACGACCGATACCGGTCGGGTGATCAGCGAGACGCGGATGGACGTAGACGCCGTGGCGGATCTGTTCCACTACTTCGCCGGGGTGGTTCGCAGCGACGAGGACGGTCTGAAGCGCCACGATCCGCAGCAGATGAGCATGATCGTGCGCGAGCCGTTTGGCGTGGTGGGGGCGATCGTTCCGTGGAACTTTCCGTTCCTCATCTCTGGGTGGAAACTCGCGCCGGCGCTGGCGGCGGGAAACGCAGTGGTGATCAAGCCGGCGACGCTCACGCCGCTGAGCCTGCTCACGCTGGCGGAAATTACCGCCGACCTGCTGCCACCGGGCCTCCTGAACGTGCTGCCCGGGTCGGGGCGCGAATGCGGCGAGGCGATCCTCGACCATCCCGGGATCCGCAAGCTGAGCTTCACCGGTTCCACGGAGGTCGGCCGCCACGTGGCGGCGAAGGCAGCGGCGCGGGTGATCCCCGCGACGATGGAGCTTGGCGGCAAGTCGGCCAACATCGTGTTTCCGGACGCCGACTGGGACCGGGCGGTAGAGGCGGCGGCGATGGCGATCATGATGAGTCAGGGGCAGGTGTGCTCCGCCGGAAGCCGTCTCCTGCTGCACGATGAGATCCACGACCGGTTTCTCTCGGACCTGACCGACCTGGTCGCCGGGATTCGCATCGGTGATCCGATGGACGAGCAGAGTCGCATGGGGCCTCTGGTTTCCGAGGAACACTGTCGCAGCGTGGAGGAATACGTCTCCCTGGGGGTGTCGGAGGGGGCGCGGGTCGTGACCGGTGGAACGCGGGTTTCCGGGTTCACCGCCGGAGCCTACCTGGCCCCGACGATCCTTGCGGACGTGACCCCGGCGATGCGGGTGGCGCAGGAGGAGATCTTTGGCCCCGTGCTGGTGACGCAGCGGTTCTCCTCGGACGAGGAGGCGGTGACGATCGCCAACGCGAGCAGCTACGGCCTCGGTGGTGCGGTCTGGACCCGGGACATCTCCAGGGCCCTTGCGGTGGCACAGGCGGTGCGGACCGGGACGATGTGGGTCAACGACTACCACCCGGTGCCGAGTGGATCCCCCTTCGGCGGGTTTGGCGCCTCGGGGTACGGCCGGGAAGTGCATCGCACAAGCCTGGACGCCTACTCGCAACTGAAAACGATCTACGTCAACCTGGATCGGGAACCGTACGGGTGGTACCGCTCCTGACGGGGTATTCCGGCAGGGTATCGGTGCGCTCCAGCAGCGCCTGCAGCTCCGACACCGGCATCGGTCGAGCGAAGTGATATCCCTGGAGGTAGTCAACCGGCAGCTCGCCGACCAGTGACAGCTGGTCGGCGGTGCTGATGCCCTCCACCACGATGCGCTTGTTCCGCGAGCGGACGGTGCTGACGATTCCGCGGAGGTACTCGACATCGTCGGAGTCGGCGGCGAGCTCGGCCACAAAGTCCTTGTCGATCTTGACCGTGGAGACGGGCAGGTGCTTGAGGTAGCTGAGTGACGACTGTCCGGTGCCGAAGTCGTCGATCCAGATCTCGACACCCATCGACTGTATCTCGTTCATGACGGTGAGAAACTGCGGGCGGTTCTCGGCGGTTCGGCTCTCGGTGAGTTCGAGCTTCAGCCGCGACGGGTCGGTCACCCCGGCGCTCTTCAGCGCCTGTGCCACCACGGTGGGGAGGGTGGCGTCGGAAAGGTTGATCGCGCTCACGTTCATGCTGACGAAGAACTCCGGTCGGTCGGCCATCGCCACCAGTTGGCGGCAGGCGCTGTACATCGCCAGTTTGTCGATCGGCGCGATGAGACGGCTGTCTTCCGCGAGTTCGATGAAATCAGCGGGGCCGAGAACGCCTCGGGTCGGGTGATTCCAGCGCATGAGCGCTTCCGCACCGGCGATGCGGCCCTCGGCGGTGACGATCGGCTGATAGTAGAGTTCGAGTTCGTCGCGTTCGAAGGCGCGCTGCAGCCCGGTTTTCAGTGTGAGCCGGTCGCTTGCCCGCTGGTGCGTCTCCTGATCGTAGTACCGGTACGGCTCGTCGCGGCGCTCCGCTTCGATCACCGCCGAGTTGGCGCGGTTGAACAGGTCGTCGGCGGAGGTGGCGTCGTCCGGGAAGAGCGCGATGCCCACGTGGCAGCCCGGTGCCAGATCCAGGCCGCGAAAGCGGTACGGCACCGTCACGGCGCTGTGGATCTTTTCGGCAACCAGCAGACCGTCGAGGCGCGTGGCAAGCTCCGGCAGGAGCACGACCATGTTGGTGCCCTCCCAGCGGAAGACGAAATCGCTCTTGCGGACCGTCTCGCGAATCCGGATCCCGCTGTTTTCCAGCAGCAGATCGCCCACCTGGTGCCCGTGCATCTGGTTGATCTGCTTGAAGTCGCGGAGCATGACGAACAGCATCGCCACCGGCGGGCTGCCCGAGCGAGCCGCCCTCATCAGCTCCCGCTCCACCACGATCGGAAGCGTGTGCCGGTTGAGCAACCCCGTCACCGGGTCCTGGTGTTCCGGGCCCGTCAGGGGGCGTATCTCGTCGGTCGCGGGGCCGCGACGCATGAGCAGCATCGCCGAACCACGGTCCACCGAGGCGAGGACCAGCGTGCCGGTGCCCGCCCGACGGGAGTCGATGAACAGCGGATCCGGTGCGATCTCGGTGGGGGCGGTGTCCCATGCATCGCTGATCGCGCGCTCCAGGCGGTCTCCATGGTCGCCGGGGCACCACGATACCACGGGCGTGCCGTGCAGCCGGCCGGGGTCGGTCTCCAGCGCCGACGCAGCGCTGCGGTTGGCTGTGCGAACCGTACCGTCGCGGTTGATGAGCAGCAGGGGAGCGGGGATCAGATCGATCGTTTCCGCGAAGAGGGACGCCTCCATGTCGCTCAGTATACGCCGAAACCGTCACGAATCATAGGGAAAACGGAGAGTCGCGCGGTAGCGATTGTCAATTCTCTGCGATTCGAGTGAGCCGCGGAGCTGGCCACTCACGTGGCGGATGATCACCAGTCCTCCCGTGCCGTCCGGTCTGCCGCCATCGCCAGCTGCGCCCTCGTCGGCCGGCGAGCTGCCGTCGATCCGGTTTTCCACGGTCAGCTCAAGATCCGTCTCGTGCCACGTGAGGCTGACGCGGATCGGCGCCTCCGGGGCTCCGTGTTTGATGCCGTTCACGATCAGCTCGGTGAGCACGATACCCACGGAGATCGCCCGCTGAAATTCGATCGGGACGCTCTGTCGGTCCCCGGAGATCTCGATCGGTCGACCGTATCCGGCCCGAATCCCGTCCACCAGGCGGGTCACGTATCCTGCGAGGTCGATCGTATGCAACGCCCCGGCGGCGTAAAGCTGATCGTGCACCAGATACACCGCGTGGACTCGCTCCTCGATGCGCCGAAGCGCCTCGTCACCGGTTTCGGCGCCGGCGCTTCGCTGGAGGTTGATCATACTCAGGATCATCTGCAGGTGGTTTTTCACCCGGTGGTTGAGTTCCTGCAGGAGCATTTCCCGGTCACGGAGCGCGTTTTTCAGGTCCGTGATGTCGATGTTTACCCCGAATATGCCCAGGATGCGGTCGCCGTCGCGAACCGGTGCGACGATATTGCGAAACTGCCGCTCGGTGTCACCGATGCGGTAGGTGATCTCACCGGTCTGCACTTCGCCTTCCAGGGCGGCCGCGTTGGTCCGGCTCCACGTTTCCATGATCCGCGGATCGGTCTGGATCTCCTCCATGTGGGCGCCAAACTGTTCGCCCCACAGCGTCCGGCTGTGCGAGTTCTGCATCACTGTGCGGTTGTCGAGGTCGTTGAGCCAGAAGTCGAACGGCAGGCTTTCGATTACCGCCTCCAGGACCGCCGAGCGCTCGCGGAGTCGTTCCTCCAGCATCCGGAAACCGGACCGGTCCTCCACGATGACGATACGCAGCGCCACGTCCTCGCCGGCGGGTGCTACCCGGACGCGAAGGGTGAGCTGTCGGTCCGGTGCCTGTACGGTGATTTCCGTCGGCTCGGTGGGATCGCGGTGAACGGCGGCGAGCTTGGCGTCCAGATCGGCGAGCGGCACGCCGACGAGGGTGGGGCGGTCGTCCACTGGATATCCGATGCGCCGGGCGATCTCCAGCGCTGCGGGGTTCGCGAACTCCACCACCCCGTCGCGAACGGCAAACGTCGCCGCCGTGCCGTATTCGAGGAGTGCGTACGCCGCCGCCGTGGCGCTCTCGTTCGACGGACCGGAACTTGCCATGGTTCAAGGGTATGGCACGTGCTTCCGTCCGACAAGCTCCCGCGGTATGATTCGGGCATGGACGCAGGAATCCACGAGATTGCCACAATCGACGAATGGCTTGCGGACGGCCGATCCGTTGTGCTGGCGACGATCTGCCGGATCGTGGGATCGTCGAGTCAGCCGCTGGGCTCGCGCATGGCGATCGCCGACGACGGTCGCTTTGTCGGCGCCGTAAGCGGTGGCTGTGTCGAATCCGACGTGGTACGGCGGGCGGAGGCGGTACGTGCCGACGGGGGGGCGCGCCTCGCCGGCTACGGACCCGTGACCGATCCGCTGATCGAGATCGGGCTCAACTGCGACGGACGCATCGACGTTGTCCTCGAGTTGCTGGACGCCCGAACCCGGGAGGCGTTGGTGCCGCCGCGGGGGCAGCGACTCGTGACACGCTATCGACGCGTTGGAGACGACCGCCTGCGGGTCGAGCACCGGTGGGAGCCGGTGGCCGACGACGAGGAACCATGGACGCGCACCGGTTCCGACGACGAAGGTGACTGGACCGAACTGGTTGAACCGCGGGTTCCGCCGTGGCTCCTGCTGATTGTGAGCGCCGGGCCGGTGGCGGCGCCGCTGGCCACGTTCGCCCGGGAGCTTGGATTCCGGGTCGTGCTCTCAGACCCGCGGGAGCGGTACGCGCGGCGTGAACATGTGCCGGCGGCGGACGACGTCCTGTGCGCCTGGCCGAGAGACCTGCCCGCCATTCTCGGAGTGGGGTCCGGCGGCATCGGCCCCCGCTGTGCGGTGGTGTCGCTGAATCACGAACCGCGTTTCGAGGATGATCTGTTCCGAATGCTCATGGACCAGCCGCCGGTGGCGTACCTCGGCGCGATGGGAAAGCGGCGGCGGCACGAGGAGCGGCTGGAACGGCAGGTCCGGGAGGGCTACGACCTAACTCGCCTGCCGGAGGTGCGGACACCGATCGGGCTCGATCTCGGCGGAAAAGACCCCGCGTCGGTGGCCCTGTCGATCATCGCCGAGATTCAGGCGGTGCGCCACGGGCGGACCGGTGGCGCGCTCCATAGCGGTGCCGCCGAGGGGCGTGTGAGGCGGCGGGCACGGGTGGAGACACTCGCGTACCGCGGCACCGACTCCGACAGCAAGGAGCCCTAAACCTCGAACCCGCGCAGCATCCGCTCCTGGGCCGAGGCCGCCGCCTGAAGCGCCCGATTTCCCTGCTGCATCGAATCCACGGCGGCGGCGATATCACGGCTGGCCTCCACCACTTCCGCGAGGCCCCGGCGGAGCGCGTCCAGACTCTCCCGGAACTGCGCCGCCGAACTCCCGACTGTGGTGATCTGCGCGCGGATCTCCTCGAGCTCGCGGTCCACCGACTCCATGGCGTGGCTGTTCTCTTCCACCGCCGTGGCGATGTCGGAGAAGGAGCGCTGGATTTCATTTGCCGCGTCGCGGTTGCGGTGCATGTACTCCATGCTGGTGGAGACGGTGCTGTGGATCGCTTCGATATCGCCGACGATCGTGGCGAGCTGATCCTCGATGCGCGTGCTCGTCTCCTGCGACTGCGCCGATAGACTGCGAATCTCATCGGCCACCACGGCGAACCCGCGTCCAGCCTCTCCGGCGCGGGCCGACTCGATCGCCGCGTTCATCGCGAGCATGTGCGTCCGGTCCCCGATGTCCTTGATCGCCTGAATCAGGCTCTGCACGTCCCGTGAGCGGCCCGAAAGACGCTCCACGACACCGGCCGTATTGGACACCGCGGTCACCGACTCGTCGGTTTCGCTGACCCCGCGCTTCACGGTGGATGCCCCCTCCGCGGCGAGGTCGCGGATCGCGGCGGCCTGTTCGATCATCTGCTCCATCTGCCCAATGAGCGTTCCCACCGTCCGTTCCAGGCGTTCGGCGGCGGAGGCGATTTCCCGGCCCGTGGTGTCCTGCTTGCCGGCGTCCTGCTCGAGTCGCTCCACGGCTCCGTCGACGCGACCGATCGCCGTCGCCGACTGTTCGGTGCTCGCCGACAGTTGCTGCCCCGTCTCTCCCACCTGGCGTGCGTGTTCCCGGACACCGGCGACCATCTCGCGCAGCGAGGCCGGTTCCTGGTTGTACGTGGCCACCAGAACACCGCGATCGGCAACTTCGTTGATCGTCGGAATCAATCGGTCGGAGAACACCGGGACAACGATGCCGTCGGCACCGTTGTCGGCGGCGCGCCGGATCATTCGGTGCCACTGGTCCAGCCCGTAGGGGTTGGATGGGTCGTCGGGAAGAGAAACAGTGACACGGGTGCCGCGCTGCGCCAGGATCTGCGCGGCGTCCTCGGCCCCCTGTTTGACCGGCGGCCAGAAGTCGTAGTCCTTGGGAATGAGATACACGATCTTGAAGAGTCGATCGCCGGTGCCCTCCACGAGTTCCGCGCGACCGGTGGGATCCACCGGGTTCTCGAGCATGTCGCGGTAGGAGCTGCGGTCCACGACCTCCGGTGTGATGAACTGACGTGCGGTCTCCGGGCGCCAGTTTGAGACGAGGGCGTTGTACAGGTGCGCGACCGGGTTGAAGCCCTGGAAGTACGGGCTCTGGGTGAGGGTGGCGTCGAGGTGCCCGCTTTCGAAGAAGGGCAGGAACTCCCGACGGCGACCGTGCCCCACCAGCCTGACCCGGTCCGGAGCGAACCGTTGCTGGATCGCGGCGAACACCTTGGTGGATGACGCTTCCTCCAGCTGGTAGACCGCGTCGATAGAGGAGTCGCGCGACAGAAGGTCCACGATCCCGGCAACGGCGCGGTCGGCGTTGCGGCCGCTGTAGATCACCTCCGCGAGACGGACCCCGGAAAACTCCGCCGCCAGCGTGGTGGTGAACCCTCGCTCCCGGAGGACCGAATAGTTGGTCGTATGGTCCACGGCAACCACCGCCACGGCGCCACGGCCTCCGGTCAGTTCGCCGATGAGGCGCGCCGCCCGTTGTCCGTGGGCGAAGTCGTCTATGCCGGTGAACGTCAGGCGCCGAATCGGTACCGCCGTCAGGCTTTCGGCGGCGTCGGTGAGCGACGCAACCGCGTCCACCGTCTCGTTAAACTGTTCCACCGTGCGACGGAAATGGGCGGAATACGGACCGGCGGCTTCCCATCGCCGGGGCTGTTCCGGCGGCGACAGTGCCAGCTGTCCTTTGGTCACCGCCCACATGATACGTCCCACGGGGCCGATACCGCGTTCGCGAAGCTCCGTCAGCCGGTCGGCGAGGGTGGTGTAGTTGAGACGCTCATCACGCCGGGATAGAATGATCGAAACCGCCAGAACCGCGAACGCTGCGAGCGCCGTGGGAAACGCGGCGACCGGGAGCATCAGGGCGAACGCCACGGACAGGCCGAGGACCACGACAGATAGCATGGCGATGATCGTTTTCATAGGTGAGAATACGTTACCACGGAGTTGACAAACGTGCAATTTAAAGATCTCGAGAGGAATGGTGCAATATGAACATCGTGGTTGTGGACGACGAATTCACCACGCTGGCGCTGATCGAGCGGGCGCTTCAGGAAGACGGTCACCATATGCGCGCGTTTTCCGACCCGCGGGAGCAGGTGTACCTCAGGTGATTGCCGAGGTACGCATTCCCTACGTATGATCGATCCTGCTGCGTTTCGCGGTGAGCTGCCCCGCCTGGCCGAACTCGCGGAGACCGACGAGGGGCTGTACT